>Ga0209647_1000088_pt1 | contig 75018 bp, 75 predicted proteins | sample GraSoi_2013_60cm_FD_185827 | JGI IMG/M metagenome (GOLD analysis project Ga0209647, IMG submission 185827) | Grasslands soil microbial communities from the Angelo Coastal Reserve, California, USA - Sample 9_17_2013_60cm (SPAdes) (version 2) | ecosystem: Environmental > Terrestrial > Soil >...
AGAGGACTCAAAACAGAACGTTGGGAATCATTTATGCGATGGTTTGTCTATTTCTACAACAAAGATAGAATGTCTTAGAAGAAAGCAAAAGAGGACTAAATTACCAACACGGTTGTTTAATTAAGCCACCTCTGGAGACGTTAGATTGACAGAAGAAGCTGTACTTTGCGCAGCTTCAAATGAATTCAACTCTTCCTCAGTCAAATATTCTCTTAATTCTTCTTCATTTAGAAATTTTGGATGAAGCCAGATAATGCCTCTTTGTGCTCGTACCAAGTCATACAACGCTTTTGTACGCGGATTTAACGCTTCCACCTTGCTATCGTGGACCATTCTAAATTTCTCGTCTTTTTCTGCGCGGGCAACTTCCTTAAGGTGTGAAAACGTATAATCAACTGCTCCTCTTGCAATAATAAATCCTTCTTTTGGATGTTGTTTGGTTCTTTGAATCTCATCAGCATTATGACTTGCATCCGCTACAGCCAAAAGCACACTAACTAATTGACTTTTTTCTTCTGTGTCTTCAAGCGTTTTAAAAAGCGTTTCACCTGCTTGTAATAGAGAAAGTGCTTCGTCTGCATGTTGTTGATACGCTGCAACGAGTGTTTGGTCGGGAAAAAGAGGAAGTGGTTGTGTAGTTATTTTTTCTCCTCGTGCGTCAAACATAGAGCCAATAAGGTGAATTAAGTCAATTGTTTCAGGGGAAACATACATGTCCGACCGCGTCTCTTCAGATAAAGGAAGAGAAAGGACATGATCCATTGTTGCTTTAAATTCTTCTGCAACAATTGCATTTTCAACTTGTGCTGTTGGAATTGCTTCAAGTTCTGCAGGTTCTTGAGATTGTTTTTCATCTAGTGAATCATGTTCTGGTGAAAGCGAAAATTCGGCTTCTTGAATTATTGGGAACTTGTCTGTTGCAGCATCATCTCCATTATCTGCATTTCTCGCCGCTTCAATTTCTGCTTCGGTGGTTAGTTCGAGAGAAGGATATGTAGCTTCACGTGTTACGCTAACAAGTTCACCTGACCAAGCAATACGGTCTTGAAACTGAGCTTGTTGGATGGTAAGTTCATCAATATTATCTATAATCCCCTTTTGCTGCTCACTGGTTGTTTCAGGTCTTGTAAGAAGATTTCTGTATGCGGCTTTTAACTCTGCTACATTTTTAAGATATGCTGAAGCATCAATTTGAGAAAATGATTCACCAACAACGTCTGCTGAGCCTGGTTGACTTAAGTAATTAAGGCTACCATCAAGTTCCTCCGCTGCTTTTAATGTGTATCCTGTAATTTCTTGGATTGCTTGTCGAAGATCTTCTGTGCTCATTTCGTCAAACGATGTAGGTATTTCTGTATGAGGATGGGTTGCAGCGGGATCATCTGTTATAAGGGCTGCCCGAATTGCTGCCTCTTCATCTTCTGATGGATTAAGAGGTGTGGTAATTCTGTCTGGTAATGGAAAAGTGCCATGATATGTTGCTGCAGGGTCATCTTGATTGTGATTTGCTAAAACTGGAACAACCTTTGGGGTAAGTGGCTGGATGACTTTACTTGTTTCAACAGCCTTTAATGGTTGGGTAGAAATTTTTGTTAGATCATCTTCTACTGAATCACCAGTTTCATTGCCATCATATATTTCAGTAAACGCATTCCCGACTGTCGATCTTTCTCCTGTTTCAGTATCAATAACAGACATATCCTGAGGTAAGACAGAAAACCTTTGTCCTTCAACACTTGATGAATCTGGCTGATTTTCATTTAGAGTAGCATTTGCTTCGTCTGGAGTCATTCGAGCTTTAAGTCCTTCACCTGATATTATCATAGTGTGAGGATTGTAGCTTATAGCGTCATGGGTGTCAACGGGCATATAGACACCATTTTTCATTTGAAGAGAGGGCTCTACAGTTATTGGAAATATTTCTATGCCAAAATTTGCCAGACGTACTGGTGGACGATTTGCAAGTACATCTGCTGCATTGGTCTGCTGCGTATGAGTTATTGCAATGGTAAGCGTTGGATTGTTTACATCTGGTTGTGTATATGGATGAATAAAGTTTTGCATTCCGGACGTGATGGTTAGATACATTTGTTCCCCAAAAACATTGTTTATTTTCTCCTCCTCCCATTCAACTGCAGATGAGCCATCCGACGCCAAATTTTCATTATTAGCAGTAACAAATGGAAGATAATCAAGACATGTAAGGAGCTGACTTTCCATCACTTCTATGTGAAAAACATCTGCGATGGTTTGGGCAATATCCATCGCCCGCCTATTTTTCGATGAAAGAATTTGAAGTGTTACATCTTTTCCTGGATGTGCGTTTTTTATTCCTTGCAAGGCATATTCTAGTGCCAAAAGCGTACTGGTAAATTCTACGAGTCCTTGAGACGTTGTCGGGTCTTGCATATTTGCGGGTTGTTTCATCTGTGTTATTTTGTCCTCATGTGAGTCTTGCGGGCCATGACGCATGAGAATAAGTCCTGTATGTTGGACAGTTTGAGCAAATTCTTCAACAGCTACAGAATCGATGTCACGAAGTTTTGCATCTGGTATTTTCAAAGAGTCACAAAGCTCCTTATAAAGCTCGCGAGAAAGACGTGGGAGATTTGCTGGAAAAAGTAATGGAAGTGCGTGTCTATCCTTAAAACTTTTGTATGTTTCCACGACGAGAATACGGTCTAATTCATGTTTGTCAACAACTCTTGGGAGCTCTTTTGGTAAAAAACTTTCCATATTTATAGGCTAGTATATCAAAAAAGAGTTGGAAGTCAAGGTATGCTCACTTGAACTTTTTCAAATAAAGTGCTATAAGATGTATTATACTATGTCAGTTGAAGCAAGTAATGTTATCTATCCTCTTCCGCCAGTTAGGCGTGGTTCAAGATTCCTGTTTCCAGAAATTGTTTTGCCACCTGAGCATCCTCTTGTAAGATTGCAAAATGCAAATAAAGTATTAACAGAACTTTTAAAGGTTGAAGAAAGAATACGAGATATTTTACAACCCCACCCTGTGCAATCGGGAGAATTGCACTCATATATTCGTCCTTCTGGAAGGCATTCTCACCTCTAATATCAGTATATTTGATAAGATAACGTTACCGAAGTAGAAATAGTACTTTCTCCTGGAGTCACTTGCGTTGGTTGGGATTCTCCGGCTCCGGCTTTTGCATTCATCATAAGCGGCACTGGGCGAGGAATTGTATTACTCGATTCCACAACATTAATTATTGGTCCCAAGCGAATTCCCGATGCGCGAGCCAGGCTTTCTGCTTTTGCTTTGGCTTTTTCTACCGCATCTTTTCTTGCTTTATCTTCCAAAGACGCTTGCGTTGCATCATCAAATCCAAAATCCACTTGCCCTATGTTATTCCCGCCATTTGAGGTAATGGTATCTATGGCATTGTTTGTCTTATCCAGAGGTTCTAGATGGAGTTGAATGCTTTGGGTTACACTATAGCCGGAAATAGTAGAATTTACTGTGTAATTTGGAGAAAGAGAGTAATTTGTTGTCTTTATATCCTTTGCATCAATCCCGTCTTGTTTTAAGCCATCCAAAACTTTTTGCACTGTTGAATTGGTTTGATTTTGCGCATCTTGGACATTTGTTGCTTGCTTGGTAACGCTAAAGGAAATATTGGCACTATTTGGGACTGCGGTGGCACTCCCCTGCCCGTCTACCTGGAAAACATCTGTTTTGGTGGTTTGGATAGAATTAACGCTAAAAGGAAACGGTCCTAGAAACTTAGTATATAAAAAAAGACAGAGAAAGAAAAATAAAATAGCCCCTGCAATATTCTTCACAAATACATTATTGTGTCAGAGATGCCCAGAAGTCAAGAGCATGTATGATTTTATCCATCACAAATATGAGCAATTGCACACTTTTGTGATATTTCTTGAGTTTGGAAAAAATTTAAAGTTTAAGAAGCCCTTTAATATGTAGTAATAAAGTTGCGTAAGATAAAAATTTTATTTAGGAAATACCAAAGTATTCTTTATATGCTTGTTCGTTTTCAATACCACTGACTGTAAGAATAACTACTTCTTTTCCAATATTGCATAATTGCCGTAAGTATTCGATTTCATCGGCACACGGGAAGGCTGTCATATAAACACTTTTTTGTAGTCGAAAAAATCGTAACTGTTTGAGCATCTTGCGAAAGAGACGTTGTTCACGTTTTTTTGTTGAAAAAATATCGTACATAATTATTCGCCATTTTCTGTCCCATTTCGCTTGTCGTAACTGCATTGTTTCAAGCTCGTACTTAAGAAGTTTTTGTTTGCCTTTCTCACTAATCTCAACAACAGGCGAACCATTTTTATATGTAATTTCTACAAACTTTTGCTCATATAATCTCTTCATCACTTGTTTCAGCCGCCAAGTATTAAATTTTTTCCACTCATTTTTCTCCTCTTCTTCTTTTTTGTCCATGTATGGCTTGGCCAGCAAAGGCAAACCTGGCATGACGATACTCGCAGCAATAAATATCCCAGCTCCCAACAAGAGAAGAATATCTTTTACCTTAGGATCGATTTTTTTGGAGGTTACTTGCATAGTTTGCGTCTCAATATGTAATGCGAATCAATAAGACTCAAACTATTGAGTTATATGTGGTTTATTTAACAGTATCACAAATATGAGCAATTGCACACTTTTGTGATAAATGTATGTAATGAGAGAAATATGTAAGATTTAGTTAGCTGAGACAGCAGTTCGATTTTGATTAAATTGCCTTGCTATTTGTAGTACCTGGTCTTTATGCTCTACAGCAAGTGCATTAATTTGCTTAGAATCTGTTAGCGTGGAAAGCTTTGATAGGCTTGGTTGGACTATTGCGACAAACGCTTGAGCTGCTTCTCTCATTGCTGGAAGTTGTAAAGCTATTCGATTTCTCTCATCAAGAGGAACACTCTGGTCTTCGCGAATCATTTGACTTGCTTCATTTTCAAATGCTTCCGCAGCAGATTGAATTAGGCTCTGGATTTGGTCCTCGAGAATTAAAGCGCCTTTTTGCACATGTTCTCTTCGAATAAACCCTTCGTTGCCAACGGTGGCAGGGAGCCCAGATTCCTGTGTGGCAGGTGTTATAAGTGCTGAAAGATTTTTGAATAAACCGCCAATAGCAACGCTATGTACTTGTTGGAGGATTTCAGCAGACATAAAAGAACGGAGCATTGATTTCTCTTCTTCGCTCATCCCTCCCATTTCTTCATACAGGGTTGTGCGTTGTCGTGAGTCGATAAGTCTTCGGTATGACTCGAGGAGCAAATCTGCGGGTACACGGGCGCTTAATGCAATCAAACGATGAGCATGCATCTCTGCTTCGGTTTTTTTTGCTAATGCCCATTCGGATGCTTGTCCAGCAGATGTTGCAGCCTGACTTACTAACTCAGTGCCCTTTGCAACTATTGGCTGTACTGCCTCACCTATTCCTTGGATTGCAACTTTAACCCCGTGTCTGAATTCTTCTTTCACGTGGCCTGCTCTGACTTTTAATTCTTGTAGTCGTCCCATATTGGCTGAATTATACATCTATATCCTTTTTTGTCCATGCGTTGCCACTACGAATGAGATGTATTCAAGTCCGACTGATCGTTGCAAGAAATTCTTTGCCATGGCCAATAGTTGTATTAATAGGGATTCCCTTTTTGCATAAAGGGCACTCGTTAGCTGTATACGCTGGAACTTCCAAAATTGCAAGTGATGAAAAAGGTGCGCCAATTGTTGCTGAAGTAATATTTTTTGTGTCTTTATTTACCATCACACATACCTGTACGACCTTCCCTCCAGCGTTTCGAACGCTAGCTACAACTTTTTTAACAGAGCCACCTGTTTGAGTAAGATCTTCAATAACAAGAATGTTTTTTCCTTTTATCAGCTTATCGTATCCTCTGGTAAATACTTGATTTTTTTCTAGATCTTTTTCTGTATATACACCCAAAATTTCTTTGTTTTGTAAAGCAGAAAGATGATATGCAGTCCACGTTGAAAGAATAATACCGCCCAATGCAGGCCCAACGACAACATCAATTTTAAGTTTTTTATTTTTTTGAGCAAAGAGTTCTCCCATGCGCGAAGTTTCTTTTGTGTGAGGGTATAGGGCATCTTTATTGATATATGTATCAAAATGTTTTCCAGAAGTTCCGACAAAGTGACTCTCTGCCAGAATCGCGCCTGTTTTTTTAAGTAATTGTAGTACCTCGTCTTGCATATTTATCTATATATATTTATTTCATCTCTCAGTTTTTTTGCTTCATCCCCTGCCCTTTTTGCAAAATCCTGGCCACTGCCCGCAAAAATAATACCACGAGAGCTACTAATAATCATCCCCTTTTTTTTGCTATTCAGACCTGCTTTAAGTGTTGCTTTCACTTCTCCGCCCTGTGCGCCTACACCTGGGATAAGAAATGTCATATCACCTGCTATTTTTCTAATCGATGCTAATTCTTCAGGATACGTTGCGCCAACGACCAGTAGACAATTATTATTTTTATTCCATTTTTGGACGACTTGTTGGGCAACGTGGATATAGAGAGGTTGAGGTAGAGATTCGCTCCTCGCAATGACACGTTCGGCAGGTTCTGCGCAAGCAACTTGTAAATCTTGGAATTCCCCTGCTCCGGGATTGGAAGTGCGGCATAAAATAATAATGCCTTTATCCTCTTTATCTAAAAATGGCGCAATTGCCTCTCTGCCTAAATACGGCTGTAGTGTCACAGCGTCTGCCTGTAAGTAGTCAAAAATATACTGGGCATATCCTTCGTTGGTATTGCCAATATCTGCTCTTTTTGCGTCAATGATAAGAGGAATATGAGGATACATAATTCGTAGGTAATCACAGGTAAATTTTAATTCTTCTACTCCCCTACTTCCTAACGCTTCATAAAAAGCAGAATTAGGTTTGTATGCGCAGACATATTTGTTGGTCTCATCGATAATAGCTTTATTGAATGAAAAAAATGGATGGAGGTCTTCTTGAAGATGCTCTGGAATTTTTTCTAAGACAGGGTCTAGTCCCACACACAAAAGCGAATTATTTTTGTCCTGGGTATTTTCTAATTTTTCTTGAAATGTCATGATGTCAAAGTGAAGCAAGAAGCGCATACAGCTTTTCTTCAGTAATCACATTGTTTGTTTTGAGTAGTGTTTTGAAAGGACTCTTTTTTTCATGTGCCTCTTTTACCAATTGTGTCATTTTATCATACCCCAAACTTGTATTAAGGAGAGTAGCGTATGCTGTTGAATTTTCCAAAAGCTCTTTACATCTTTCTTTATTAACCTGCAATATTCCAATACATTTTCTCGTAAATATATCTACTGCAGTGTCGGTTACTTTAATCATTGTTATGAGTGAGTCAGCAAGAATAGGAAACATAATACCAAGCTCGAGGCTTGCGTTGTGGGCCGCCTCACGTATCGTCATATCTTTTCCCAACACAAAATAATACATCTGATTAACGCTTTCCGGGATAACAGGATTGATTTTTCCAGGCATAATAGAGGACCCTTTTTGTAAAGGAGGCAATGTGATTTCCCCAATTCCTCCATTTGGTCCACTTGCCATAAAGCGGATATCTGCTGCAATTTTAGACAAATCCAGAGCGCAAATAGTTATCGCACTAGATAATTCAACAAAGTCTGATGAAGCGCTGGTTTGGGACATAAAATTTTTAGCCGGACGAAATGGAATGTGGGTTATTTGGTAAAGTGCTTTGTACGCTTCCCGAATATATTCTTTGGACGCATTAATACTATTTCCGATTGCAGTACCACCAAGGTTAAGCTCGTAAAAATTTTTAAGTGTTTTTTCAATTCGTTTTCTATCACGCTCAATAATTGCAGCATAGGAGAAAAATTCTGCACCGATTGTTGTGGGGACTGCATCCTGGATATGCGTGCGGGCAAGCTTGAGTACTGTTTTGTTTTCTTTCGCTCTTTTTTTCAATGTTTTTTCTAAAATAATAAGACGTAGGAGAAGTTTGTTGGTTAGGGTAATTGAGGCAAGTTTGAGGGCACTTGGATTTACGTCGTTGGTTGATTGGGACGAGTTGACATGGTCATTTGGATGTACATGTGTTTTGAGACCATTTGTAAGGAGCTCTTCAGCACGCGACGCAATGACCTCATTCACATTCATATGCATGGAAGTGCCTGCTCCACCTTGTAGGCTACAGGTAACAAATTGGTCATCAAATTTACCAGAAAGAATTTCCTCACATGCCTGCAATATGCCGTGTAAGATATTTTTAGGAATACGTTTGGTCTTTTCATTGGCTATTGCTGTTGCCTTTTTTACCGTAACAATTGCATAGACAATTTCGAGCTGGACAGGTGGAAGAGCAAATGGAAAATTTTCCAGTGCATGAAGAGTCTGATCTTGATAGTATGTCTTTTTAGACATCTTTGTAATCATAGCAGAATTTATTACATGTTATTGTAAAGTTTTTTAATTTCTTGCGCAAGGTATGGATTCCACATTGCACCAGTTGCACTCATAACAGCATCTGCTCCGGCTTCAAGATATTGTTGATAATCTTCAGGAGTAATCACTCCCCCAACCCCATCGATAGAATACGCATAGTTATTTTGGGCTTTAATCTGCTTGAGTTTTCTTACCATATCCAACCCTGCCCATTTAATGCTTGATCCGCAAATACCAGAACGAAGCCTATTTTTGCCAGGTAATGCCTGTTGATTGTTGTCATCAACTATTGTTGCTTGCAAAGTATTAACAAGTGCAATTGAATTAGCATATTCATTGGCAATTTTTGCCAATTCTTCCAGCTGATTTATATTTGTATAATAACCAACTTTTAGTGTTAAAGGTGTATTGCCAATAACTTTTCTTATTCCTTGTGCGACTCTTTTTGTAGTTTCAATGTTGTAGCACACAAGTCCTTCGTTGCCAATATTTGGACAAGAGAGATTTGTCTCCAATATTTTTGCTCCTGTTTCTTTCGAAAGTTTTGCAGCTAAAATATAATCTTCTATAAATTCTTCTCTTGTTTGGTTTTCTTTTACGGTTCCCATGAAGCTAAGGACTAACACCTGCCCTTTTCCTGCATATGAAATTGCTTTTTTTACATCTTCCTGCCAAGCTTCCGGTTTTTTTGAAGGTACGCCAAAAGAATTGGTAATTGATAGCGGTTGAGAGTAATCTGTATTTGCAACAATAGGGTTTTCTAATTTATCCATTGTTAAATTGCCTTTAGGATGAATACCGAGTATATTTGGGAATTGATGACATGGGTAAAAATCGCTTCTTACGGTCTTGTATACACAAATATCAAATCCCTTTTCAAATGCAGCTTTACAAAAATTACTATTAAGTAGCGGTCCAGCAGGTATTCCAAAAGGTAGGGAAACTTTTTGTCCTAAGAAAGTCGATTGTGGCTTATCTGTATTCTTATACACTTTTCCATCAGCAAATCCACCAAATGGACCTTTCTCGTAATTTTCTTCGTATGTTTTCGTTGGATCGTAAAATGGTACGTGCAACATTTATGTAATAATACGTCCTTGTCCGGGTTTTGCCAAGAGGGTGCCTTTTTCAAAAACCACACTGCCTCTGAGTACTACTTTTTCAACTCTCCCCTTTACTTTCCATCCGTCAAATGGAGACCATTTACATTTTGTAAAAAGATTTTCATTTTTTATTGTCCATTCTTCGTTTTCATCTATTTCTATTTTTGTATTTTCATCTTGTTGTATTCCAAAAATCTTTGAAGGATTGTCAGAGCATAGTCTTTGTATGTCCACAATTGTCAATTTACCCTGGCTTACTGCAGTTAGCAAAAGCGGTAGAGTTGTTTCAAGACCAGGTACTCCAAAGGGAGATTTGTCAGATAATTTTTCTTCTTTTGTATGGGGTGCATGATCTGATTCTATAATATCTATATTATCCAAATGACTCCATAGAAATTCAACATCTTTTTTAGACCTTAAGGGTGGTCTCATTCTGCCAAATGGTCCTAATTTCTGCTCATCTTCTTCGGACAAAAATAAATGGTGCGGTGTCACTCCGCATGTAACTTTATAACCTTTTTCTTTTGCAGTAATTATTGTTTGTAGTTCAATTCGTGAGCTAACATGGCAGACATGGAGTTTTTGATTGGTTTGATAGGCTATTTCTAAAATATTTGGGAGTATGTTTTCTTCAGCATGAACTAAAATTGGTTTACCAACTGGCCAAGACTCACATACTCTTTGAAAAATCTTTGTATCAACAACAAAATTCCCTGTTGTTTGATTGAGATACATTTTTAATCCCAAAACTTTGTCTTGGACGTTTGGAAATTCATGAAGATTTTCCCCAAGTGATCCAAAGTAAAAACCAACATCACATATGATTTGTTTTTGAGCAATTTTCTCTTTCTCTTCAAGTTTTTGTAGCGTTGTAACAGGTTGAAGATTGTTGGGCATGTCTATAATAGTAGTATACCCTCCGGCAAGCGCAGCAGAAGTCCCGGTTAGAAAATCTTCTTTATATTCCTGACCAGGAGTGCGAAAGTGGACATGTGGGTCGATAAGTCCAGGTAGTCGAATCATTTTTACTCGTGTGTTGAGGTCCAGAAATCTTTGATACTGTCCCAGGGCAGTCGTCTTTCATCCGGGTCTTCCGGATTAAAGTATTCTGAGACAAAATACAAAATTGTTGCCGGTTTTTTGGACAGATTCATATATCCGTGCGCGACACCTTTTGGGATAAAAAGCATATGAGCTTTCCCTCCGCCCAAGACAAATTTCATAGTAACTCCTTTGGTCGGAGAATTTTCCCGTATGTCCCACAATCCGACAATAAGGTGTCCCTCTGGGGTTACGGATTGGATTTCATCTTGTCCATAGTGCAAATGCCATGCTTTGATAGCTCCGGGTAGCATTTTCGAGCGATTCACTTGTCGTACATGAAAGCCTTCGAATCCTTCCACCTCACCATTTGAAGTAAGCCTTAGAAGTTCTGAAAAGTCTCCATCGTCCCCTACCATAAGATGAAGCTCGCGCAGTGAGACACCTTCAATAGTGGATTGTTTGGAATAATCCTGGACAAAAATTTTCTCCCTAATTTCTGGGTCAATATCATTATCTGTCAGCATATATCGAGTATATTGTCTTGGTGTACGAAATGCAAGCTTTATTTGCTGTATTCTTTCCAGGATTTGATTTCAAGTGTGTCCACAGGATGTTGGGAGATTGCATGAATAAAAAGACGTGCATTTTTTATTTTTGTGAAAAGAGGAATATTATTATCAATCGCATGTCTGCGAATTGTCGCATCATCATTAATTTCCTTTTTCATAAATCCGTCGACAATATTAATAACCAAATCAATTTTCCCATTTTGAAAGTATTGCATGATATTTGGAGCTTTTTTCTCATGGATTTTATAAAGTTTGTGTACCTTAATACCATGGTGTCGAAAGAATACGGCTGTTTTTTCTGTTGCATAGATAGGAAGATTGATTTTTACCAACTCATGAATACTTTCTACAAATTTATCTTTTTTCTCAAGTCCTCCAAGACTCACAAAAATCCCTTTGTGTGGTAAGCGGGTGCCCACAGAAATACATCCTTTCAGATATGCTTCTTCAGTTGTTTTCCCAAAACAAGCCACTTCCCCGGTTGAAGCCATTTCTACTCGCATAATTGGATCTGCTCCTTTGAGTCTGGCAAAAGAAAATTGTGCTACTTTTACCGCAATAAATGGAATAGGTTTTATTTTGATCTTTTCAACATACTCTTTATATAAGCAATCAACAAAAAGCTCCATCATATTCACTCCTGTTACTTTGGAGATAAATGGAAACGTACGAGAAGCCCGAAGGTTGGTTTCGATAACCAAAACTTCGTCCTCCTTGGCTAAAAATTGAATGTTAAAAGGACCGGTAATAGTGAGTATATCGGCAATTTGATGTCCAACAGAAATGAGTTTTGCTTTTGTTTCCTCGGTTACGTCTTGTGGGGGTAAAACAATTGTTGCATCTCCTGAGTGCACGCCGGCATTTTCAATGTGTTCGGATAGAACATATGCTTTTATGTCTCCATGTTGTGCAACTGCGTCAAATTCAATTTCTTTTGCCTTTTCATAAAATTTAGAAATAGTGACTGGGTAGTCTTTAGAAATACCTTTTGCTTGTTGAGTGTATGTGCGTAAGTCATTGCTATTATAGCAAATATTCATTGCGCTTCCTGAGAGTACATATGAGGGTCTTACAAGCACCGGGTACCCAACATCTTGAGCAAAGTTTTCCATTTCTTTCATGCCTGTTAGAGTTTTCCATGCAGGTTGTTTGACTCCAATTTCGTCTAGAGTTTTGGAAAATTTACCTCTGTCCTCTGCTCTATCGATATTTTTGAGCGATGTTCCGAGAATATGGATGCCATAATCAACCAGAGCGTCTGCTCTATTATTGGGGGTTTGACCACCGACAGAGACAATAATGCCTTCCGGGTTTTCAAATTCATAAATATCTGCAATTCGTTCAAAAGTAAGTTCTTCAAAATACAATCTGTCTGAAATATCATAATCAGTAGAGACCGTCTCTGGATTACAATTAATAACAATTGATTTTTTACTATATTTTTTCAGGGCAATAACGGTTGAAACACTTGTCCAGTCAAATTCGACTGATGAGCCTATTCGGTATGGTCCAGATCCCAAAACAACAACTCCATCACGGCCAGTGGGTGTGGTATCGTGATGAGTTGCGTTGTACGTCATATACAGATAATTGGTTTTGGCCGGAAATTCCGCACCAAGCGTATCAATTTGCATGACTGAAGGAAGAATATGATATTTTTTTCTCAATTCTCGAATTTGCAATCCTGTTTTACCTCGCAGGTGTCCAATGTGCTTATCTGAAAAGCCAAGTTGTTTGAGGTTGCGTAAAAGCGCTGGACTAAGACGAGATGTTTTTTGCAATTGCACCTCATGCTTAACGATATTTTTAATTCTATGCAAAAACCAGAAATCAATTCCTGTCAGAGAATGAATTCTCTTCAGGCTCATTTTTTGTTTGAGAGCACGGGCTAATGCAAACATTCGCTTTGGAGTAGGCATTTTGAGTTCGTCCACAAGCATATTTTTCTCATAAAATAGTCCGTTTGTTGTTGCGCCCCAATAATCTAAATCAAGCATACGGATTGCCTTTTGATATGCTTCCTCAAAGGTGCGACCAATCCCCATAACTTCTCCAACAGATTTCATACTGCTTCCAATTTTGTTTTCTGCGCCAACGAATTTTTCCATGTCCCATCTTGGAATTTTGACAACAATATAGTCAAGACTTGGCTCAAAGCACGCAGATGTACTTTGTGTGACACTATTTCGTAAATCTGTTAAAGCATATCCTAAAGCAAGCTTCGCTGCGACATATGCTAAAGGATACCCGGTTGCTTTGGATGCGAGGGCTGAGCTTCGGGAAAGTCTTGCATTGACCTCGATTACATAGTAGTCAAGATTTACATCGATCTCCTGCGGGTCCTGCCGCTCGTTTCTTCCCACAAGTGCGCGCTCAACTTTGTTTTGCTCCGCGCTAGTAGGACCCTTCACTCCCGTCCCCCGCTTGCTTGATTGCATTTGTGACACAAAAGATGATTGAGGAGAAGGATTTGGATTTAGGGCAAACTGGACGTTGCATTCCCCTACTATGCCTAGACTTCTCACAATTTTAATTGATGCCTCGCGTAAGCCATGATACTCTGCATTTGTCAGAGTCTGACTGGGGGCGACAACAATAGACTCACCGGTATGGATACCAAGCGGATCCATATTCTCCATATTACATACAGTAATGCAATTATCATCTTTGTCTCGCACTACCTCGTATTCAATCTCTTTATAGTGATGCAGATAGTGCTCGATAAGTACTTGTGGGACAAAAGAAAATGCTTGTGCAACAATTTTTTTGAGGTCTTGCATATTTTTTGCTATACCACTCCCCTGTCCTCCAAGAGAAAATCCAGACCGTATCATAACGGGAAATCCAATATCTTTTGCAATTTTTTGAGCGTCTTTAAGGGAAGTTGCTGCTTTGCTTCTTGGCGTCGGAATACCAATTGTTGTTAATTGGCGGGCAAAAGCGTCTCGGTCTTCAGTAAGCATAATAGCTGAAATTGGAGTCCCTAAAATTGTAACGCCGTATTTTTTTAAAATACCTTCTTCATATAATGTTATGCCACAATTGAGTGCTGTCTGACCTCCGAATGAAAGAAGAATTCCATCTGGTTTTTCTTTTTGAATAACTTTTTCAACAAAATATTCTGTGACCGGGAGAAAATAGATTTCATCAGCAAGCGTTGGGGAAGTTTGGATGGTTGCAATATTTGGATTGATAAGAATCGTTTTAATTCCTTCCTCTTTCAATGCTTTAATTGCTTGAGATCCGGAATAATCAAACTCCCCTGCTTGTCCGATTTGCAAGGCTCCCGAACCGAGAATTAGTACCTTTTTATAAGAATTATGAATCATGAGTTATGAATTAAGGTTTTTGATTTTTTAATTAAACCATTAATGATCTTACTTACCACAACAATTTGAGTTTCTAATGTGGCAAATTCTGCTAAGAGTATATAGGTGATATCTTTTGCAATAAGTAACTGATTTTCAACCTCTGTTAATGAACCAAGAGCAATTGAATAAAATTGAACTTTTTCTTTATATGAATTTCTGCTGAAACCTTCCGCAAGATTTGAGGTAATTGAGACTGCTGCTCTGCGTAGTTGATTAGTTAAGCCAAAGACTTCTGTTTTTGGGAAAGTTTCAGTTATCGAATAGACTAATAAAACAAGTTTGTGTCCTTCTTGCCATGCGAATAGGTCCTTAAATGATTGTATTTTATTTGTATTGATATCCATAATTCTTAATTCTTACGTCTTAATTCTATTTAAAAAGAAGTCGAATATCCACTCTGTGTCTGTTGGGCCGGGATTTGCTTCCGGGTGAAATTGTGTTGACATAAAAGGAAGTGTGAGGTGAATGATACCTTCATTTGTCTTATCGTTTGCATTGATAAACCATGCCTTAAATCCTGGGGGTATTTTTCCTACTGCAAATCCATGATTTTGTGTGGTGATATAACATTTTTTTGTCCCTTCTAAAAAGCATGGTTGATTTTGCCCTCGGTGGCCAAATTTTAATTTATAGGTATCTCCTCCGGCAGCAAGTGCCAAAAGTTGATTGCCCAAACATACCCCAAGCGTTGGTATTTTTTCTCCAAGGGCTTTTTTAATAATACTGATTGTTTTTTTTGCCATTTTTGGGTCTCCTGGTCCGTTGGAAATAATAAGTCCATCAAATTTTATTTTTTTTTCAAACGGGTCAAAATCCCAAGGGACAACAATAACCGTAACTCCCCTTTTGGTAAGACACCGGAGCATATTTTTTTTCATCCCACAATCAATAAGAAGGATAGTATGCTTTTTTTTGGGAGATGGTGAGTCATATGTCACTATTTTTTTAGGAGACACGCGTTGGACAAGGTTATCTTTATTTGGGTCATACCACGGAGTATCCCCAGAGAAAATAATTTTTCCAAGTTGCGAGCCATTGTCTCGTAAATATTGCGTGAGAAATCGTGTATCTTTTATCTGGAGTCCAATTACTTTTTGCTCTTTAAGCCACGCGCCAAGTGTCTTGATGCTTTGATAGTGAGAAGGTGTATCGATATAGTCACTTACGATAACTGCTTTTGTATGAATTCGCTCGCTTTCCCATAAAGACATATCGGGTACTCCGTAACTACCAATTATTGGGTAAGTCATTACCAGAATTTGTCCCTCATATGACGGATCGGTAAGCGTTTGGGGATAGCCGACCATACCTGTGGTAAAGACAACCTCGCCTGCAGTATTTCCTTCGTATCCAAATGAAATTCCTTGAAATATGCTGCTATCTTTTTTGCAGACAAGCGTTGCTTTTTTTAGGGTCATAGGCGTTTGAGAATAAGAGAAAAAAGTGTCATTCTGACATAGAGTCCGTTTCTCATTTGCTTGAAATAATATGCTCTTGGATCCTGATCGACTGCTTCATCTATTTCTCCAACGCGTGGTAATGGGTCCATAATCATAAGGTTTTTATTGCCATACTTGTGTAGTAATTCTTTTGTTAATACAAAACGGTTCGTGTATTTCTCTGCTTCTTTTTGTGTAGCAAATCGTTCTTTCTGAATTCGATTCCAGTACCATACATGCGCATGGGTCGGAATTTGGTCTGCATCAAAAATCTCTTTTATTACGATACCATTACCCGAAAATTTTTTGTAATCTTCTTTTGAAAGTCGTAATTCTTTTGGCGAAAGGAGATAGATAGTATTTTTGGCAAATAAAGAAAGACCTTGAATAAGCGAATGAATTGTTCGGCTATGCAAAATATCCCCTGTGGCAACAACAGTAAGATTATCCAAACGTTTCACGGATTGGTAAATTGTATATAAATCTAGGAGTCCTTGCGTCGGATGCGAAGCTCCACCATCTCCTGCATTCAGCACTGGAATATATGTTGCATCTGCTGCTTTTTGGGCAGTCCCCGCCTCTTTACTTCGGATAACAATGGCGTCTGAATAGGAAGCAAATGTCCTAATTGTGTCTTCTAGACTTTCGCCTTTTGAAACGCTTGATACTGCCTGAGGGTTTTGAACAGGAATAATTCCAGCACCAAGTCTTTGCGCGGCACTACAAAAAGAGCCGAATGTTCGGCTCGAAGGTTCGTAGAAAAGCAAGGTAATAATATACCCTGCCAACGTCTTGGAGAGTGTATTGGTGTCTGCAATTTCTTGATACTGTCCAACATGGTGAAAAAGAAACTGGATATCAGAGGAGGAAAATTGGTCAAGTGTTATAATATCTTTTCCAAAAAAATCACCTTTGATTTGGGTTATTTCCTTCATATCACAGAAACCTGTCATAGTCTCTGGGATCTAACTATACAAGACTTAAAAACACGTGTCAATCATGCAAAGTATCACAATTGGATTGGGGTTGCAAATGCACGGAAATACCTATCTTGAAAGCTTTCAAGGCGAAAGTTGTGTTGTTGTGTGCCATACTTCTCAACGACGTATGACGCTGCTACAGCTCCCATTTGTCCACAAATTTGCATGGTAAAATTTCTTTGCATACCTGCTAAAAACCCTGCTCTCCATCCGTCTCCGGCGCCTGTTGGGTCTACTACTCCTCTATTTTGTACAACTGGAATCGTATATACATGATTGCCTTGTGTGACACGCGCCCCTTTGTCTCCAAGTGTGGTAATAATTGTTTTTCCAGAAAAGTAGGATTGCCAATTCGCTACTCGCTGTTGCATCAGCGCAATTTCATAGTCGTTGCCTATGATGTAGGTTGCATGTGCTACTCCGAGCGTCAAATCCTCGGATGTAATTTTTGAAAGTACCATTCCAGGGTCAAACATATACGGAATATGTGTTGATATACACTGTTTGACAATATGCATGGTGCCCTCGGCTCCAGATGGGCCTGCCAGGACAAGGTCTGAGGGAGTTGCGACAGTCGTAATATCAAGTTTGGTTATATTTTCTGCAGCACCGTAATAAAATCCCCAAATTTGATTGTTGTCTCTATCTGTCATTGCAAATCCTGTTGAAATCTTTTTCGTAGTGTCCATGTGCACATGGTGTAGGTCGATCCCTAATTTTTTAAATTTCTTTTTGTAGTCTGAAAATCCTTTTCCAACAACAGAAAATAGCATATGTGGAGTGTGAAGAAGGCCTAAAGAATAGGAAACATTTCCTGCAGTGCCTCCTCTTCGTTTTTCAAAATTATCTAAATTAAAAGAAATGCTCAGTTGATGAATCTGCGAAGGGAGTATATGGTCGGCAAATTTTCCCGGGAAATCCATAATGTAGTCATACGCCAGTGTGCCAGTAATAATAATCATTTACGCAATTTTAGCAAATTTTATGAAGATGGTATATAAGGGTTATGGAGTGGTTTGTGTGGCAAATCTTCCCGAGTATACTGCATTTCCTTCTACTCTTTGAAAAACAAGTTGGCAGACTTTTTCTCCTGCGTGAAGCTCTAAAACATTTGGTCCTAAATTGGTAATTTCCAAGACTTGGTGATTGGAAATTCCCGGTTGGATAAGCCCTGCTGAAATATGGATAAGAAGACCAAGCCTTGCAAATCTGCTTCGTCCTTCTATCCATGCGCAAATGTCTGAAGGAAGGGTAATTTTTTCCATGGTAACACCCAAAACAGTTGCTTGAGGATAGAGCAAAAAGGTATCTCTTATAACTTCTTGTGTATAATTTTTATAGTCGCTGTCTTCGGTAATGGGGATGGCCTCTTCTGTTTTTTTAAAAACTCTGAAAGTATTACCAAGGCGTAAATCTACAGATGCCTCACGGATTTGAGAGGAATCAAGCTGAGGATGTATCACAATAGTCTCCTTTTCCAGCTCCCGGATAATCGCGTCTTTCGCAAGTAGCATTATAGGCTATTATAGCAGAAATCAGATATAAAATAAAGAGGAATTTTAGGCGGCAACTTGTTGTTTTCCACGTCGGGTTTGATGCGGATGGTACATAATAGTTCTTGCATTCTCTGGAGTGCCCGCAGAATAATACGAACTAAATGGGTATTCAATATCTGTTTGGGTAGTTGCTTCTTCTTCGTATGCTCGAATTTGTTCATCTGTTAATAAATAATCCTTGCGAAGAAAATAATTACATGCGTTTTGAAGCTCTTCAATTTCTTCATAAGGATATTGTCGAATGCCTCCTGGTTTTTTTCGAAGAGAATCAATAGTATTTACTACGAGCGCTTCATTTTTCGTTAATAAATATTCAAGTCGCTTTGCATAGTCCTGGGCTCCATTGGATTTTAATTGTTGTATCGCTTCTGAGATATGGTCTTGTGGCGATTGTTCTACAGAAACAAGAACAAGAGACGCTTTTCTTAATAATTTGTCAGATAAAAGTAGCAATTGATTGTCATAGGTCTGGCGGACAAAATCCTCTATTTTTCCTTCGTTTCCTTCCATAATCATTGTCCCAATTCTTTTTTCAGCGATAAGGCTTGAGATACCAATGCTATCTACTAATTTATTCACATAATCGGATTCGCTTAGTGATTGACTTTTTTGTCCCTCGTGAGAAGCAATTCGAATATGTAATTGTCTTCTTTCCCAGTCAGCTCTTCCTGCATCACTATCCACTTCTGGTGGTAGATTCCCCTCCTCCTCTTCCACTCTCTTAATAACACCACGCTTAAAGAATTGTCTTTTTGTCGCAATACCTACAGCCAATTTGCGCAAAGCAGCTTCTGATGCAGGGACAACTTTATCAAGTAAATCAGCAAATTCTGCAATTCGAGTAGCGATGACGAATCCTCTTCTAAATTCTGCGTTGATATTTTGTAAAGGAAGAGGCTCTTGATCCAATTTTTCCATATCTTTATCACCCAAACGATAATACTCGCCAAGAGCAATTGCGCTTAATTCTCCGGTAAATTCTTTTTCAAAGACAGGGTCAAGACCATGTGGTGTTTCAAGAGTTACAAATTCTGTTTCTCTGCCTTTTTTGTCTTTCGTTTTCATTCGCCAAACAATTTCTGCTAATTGACTTGGCCTGAGAGAGAGTAAATCAACGCCTTTCTCAAAAGCTTGCAATAACTCATCTCCTCTAAAAATTCTATGTGTACCGTCTGGCAATTTTTCATATGGTTTTCGTCCGTCTTCAATTTCTGTCTGTACTAATGATTTGTCTAATTTTTCAGGTTCGTCATGAAGCCATATCATAGCAGAGGCAATAAATGCGATTTCTTTAGTGCTCTTAAGTGAAATTCCTGATTCTTTTGCCAAGTGTTTTACCGTAGCAAGCTCCATGTATCCTCCTGCAGGACCATGGGTCCATTTGGGATCAAATTCTGGAAGACCTTTTTGTTTTCGAGCAACATTTCGTATTTCTGTAGCAAGCTGATCTCGATCATGGTCGCCAAATAATGCAAGGCCAAAAATAAGGCGCCTATCTTTTATGTGCAACTCTGAGCTATTGTTGAGAATATCACTTATCCACTTCATGACGCGTCTTTCATGGCCGTGTCCATGGTCTTCAAAAAGCTCATGGTCTCGTGCTTTATTATAATCAAGACCAAAATCTGATGTTTCTGAGAGACGAAAACGTACGCCATTGGTCATGCGACTTCCTGTTTCTAAATGTCTTCCTCTAATGACTTGTGTTAAAAATCTTTGCACCTGATGAAAAGGTGTTCCTGCGTAACGAGCCCTTTGTGCTCGAGATGTAGGGTCAAAAGCGCGAATCCCTGCTTCTTTCAATTGGTCTATGGGTTGAATTGTGGGATGTTGGTTTTGAGGGGGTGATGCTGGGGACTCAGAATAGTAAATTGGTCTTTGTGGGAAACTTGGTTTTATAATATCAGGAATGTTAAGCCCCATATTCCATCTCCTTTTGCAAATAAATTTGTGGAGAAGTCCAAGAATAAATGTAGAAGGTAAAAAAAATTCCAGTTGCCATAGGCTTCTGGAATTGTATTCTAAAGACTTGATACCTTGATGTCAATGAGAGAAAAAGCAGAAATTATGCAGCATTTTTCTGCCAAGTAGGAATTTTAGCCTGATTACGTCGTAAAGGGGGTCTGTATAATTCATATGGTATTGGTGGCATAGTGCTTTGATCGTTTTCGTCGTATCTTTTCATGTACATTTTTGCATGAGGTTCGTGCACAAGCGGTTGTATGCCATATGAATGAAGCTCTGTGCGTACATTAGGATCGAGAGACTCATAGAGTAAATCGTCACAAAGGTTTTGATAGGCATGAATATGTGCTTGGGAAAATTGCTTCATTCCCGGTTGGGTAAGTGGCTCATCTGGATCATGAGCATATTTACGGGGATCTGTGATTGCTTCCATTAAAGTATCAACATTTTCACGAATTTGAATAGCCTTTGTTAATATTTGTTCTGCAAAATCACGGGTTTGAAAAGAGGGTTGTAAGCGTAAAGTCCCAGTTACTCGAGAGGCATAGTCATAAATTGTTTCATTTTCTCCTCTAGGCTCGATAATGACACCAGATCTTCTCATGTGGCTTTCTGCCAGAGACTCAACGCGTTGTTCTACTACCTCTTGGACAAATGTACCTACAGTTGCTACGTCTCCTTGCATAAAGATCGAACCAATATCTTTCAATCTTGATAGTGCTTTTGCTTGAATTTCAGGAAGCTCATGTGTTGCAAAATGACTTTTTGCAAGCTTGGAATTTTTAATAGCTTTGGTAAGCATAACAATTTCCCGAACTTTTCGACTTAAATCTGTATCCTTTTTTGGAGTACCAATAAGTTCAAATACTTGTCGTCTTGCATCGTCGTCGTAGAGCGATCGCGTACGAGCGTGTTCGTTTGCAAGAGTGCGCAAAAATGCTTCTTCAACAGGAATGACCATATCCAGCGTATCCGCAAGCACATTGATTTCTGTTGCGAGGACAAATTCTCTTCTATCTCTTCGTGAAAGCGATGCAACAAGTGGCTCATCATCAAGGTTATTCAATGTGTGTGCAAATTCATGCTCAAATTGTGGATCCAAACCATAGGGTGTTTCATCAGTGATGAATTTAAATTGTGTCTGATCTTTCTTTTTTGCTTGCTCGTCTGCTTCTTCTTTGTAGTAGCGTGTTATTCCTCGAATTTGCTTTGGTGAAAGCGCAAGTAAGTCGCATCCCTTTTTAAAACATGCAATAAGTGCGTCTGCGTGAAGCATCGTTCTCTCCCCTGTTAGTCGATTAAGAGTATATGGTTTTCTTCCGTGAACTTTGCCGGTTTGCGAAAGTGCCTGAGGTAATAATTCAGGTGTATCATGAAGTATTGTCATTGCTGCAGCAAATCCTGTTATTTCTCGCGATTCTTGCAGCGATGTATTAACAGCCTCTGCATGAAGAGAACTGAGTGTAACCAATCGAAGAGCACCAGCGCTTTCGTGTCCGCCTCGAGGGTTCCGCTTGCTTCCTGTCTTATAATTGCGATAGGATGTGTCTAATTGGTCTGCGTCATGATTGTCAGGGATAAGTCCCATTGCCATGACAATATGGGGATTATGGAATGTATAGTGTTGAGATATTTGTCTTTGCCATTTCCCCATTCTTCTAAAATGAGAGAATGCGTGGTCTGCAATCGGTTCTTCTTCTCGGGCTGCAGCATGTATGCGTCCATAAGCAGTTTTACTTTCTACATATAAGCGAAAAGCATTCGCTGCTCTTTTTGCAACATCACATTTATCAGCAGCAATAATTTCACGTTGAGGTCTCCCTTCTCCTTGTTGTACATGTGATGCTTGTGCTGCATGGGTGAATTCTGCTGAGGTCATATGATTATATAGCGAATAGTACCACTATACATAAAAGAAAAGAATGAGGAATAAGGAGGAGTAATTTCAGTAAAAGTGGTCATACTGAGAGTAAATTATATCCTATAGAAATAGATTTGTCAATGAGCAATATGTTACTATAAGATATTAACATCATATGCATATTGACATACATATATGTAATGTATATAGTGAATTAAATTTATGGCAGAAGCAGTTGCTCCTCAAATTAAAGAAATAGCACGAATAGTTGAGGTAGGCCTTGGGCAAAATAATTGGGATGACCGACCAAATGGCCGACTTTTTGCTTCACACAGGTCTCAAAATACTCGTATGTGTTTGGACGGGACTGTTATTACCAGCTCAGATGTACAAATAGGACAATTCGGAACTCGAATTTCATGGAATGCAAGGGACGAAATGCCAGGGGTAAGTTACCAGAAAACAAGAGAAATGTCTGCAGTTTTAGGTGCTGAAACAGGGACTGTAAGTGTCGTTAAAATAACAAAAATAAATAGTGAAGAAACTAAGCGTGAGCGACTAGTAGTTTCTGATAGTCCAGATCGTTCATACCCCTATCACTATCCATATATTGATGCGTCAATACAGCAAGCGGATCTACATGAAACAAAAACTATTTTGCAGGAAATGGACGAGGTTGTTGCTCCTTTACGACTACGAAGAACAGTGAGCGTATAATCTACTTATTTCGAGAAGACAATTGGGCTGTAGGAAAAAGGCATTATCAAATTAGCATATTTTTTGGTTGGCTCAATGTATTTTGCGTATCCGATTTCTGCTTTTTTATACCACTCTAAAGTTTCGGCCACTCCCCTTTTTTTCTCAACGTCTCTTTTTATTCGTCTGGCTATCAAGATTTCAGCTGGTGTTTCAATAAAAATTCGCAAGAATCCAAGCTCATTAAGCGGTGGATACAATGCAAAAAGTCCTTCGATAACGATGAGTTGTCCCTGTTTTGGTGCTTTGATTTCTTCTGTTCCTGTTCGTTTTAACGTGACATAGTCATAGGTTGGAATGACAACATCTTTGCCATGAGATAAATCAGCTGCTGCGTCGTAGCACGCTTGCATGTCGATTGCCTCTGGGGTATCAAAATTATACAAACCATCTTCCTCTGGGGTAAGATCCAAGACATCTTTATAGAAGCTGTCAACGTGAAGAATAATCGCATCGATAAATCCATTCACGAGTGTTGATTTACCAGAGCCTGACCCACCAGCAATACAAATAATAGGATTTGCCACGATGGTATTATATAGCAAAAGCAAATCCTCCTCAAGGGCATTATGAGTAATCATCCATGATTTGGGATTTGGCAAAGAGATCGTCATTGCGAGCGTAGCGAAGCAATCTCAAGAGATCGCCACGGCTATTTCATAGCCTCGCGATGACGAGGATTTGGAAACTCCTGGACGGTTACCATTATAAAAATTGTTATGCTTGCGATAGTGACACAGGTGAATCCGGATGTTTGATAATTTTCAGTGCAGCACGAATTGGCTGGAAATCTCTATCTTTTGTGATAAGTTTGCACACTACATCTAGCCCGCGTTGTCGTACTTGCTCTGACCATTGTAGCAAAAATGTATTTTGATTTTGGGGTGCCTCTGTGAGCAGCATGCCTCCTGAAGGGTTAAGATGTTTGTAGACTTTTTGTGCCATCCATGCTAAAAACCAAGGATATTCAGCTGGAATTGTATGCATGCCACCCAAAGGTCTTGCAACTGCAAAATCAATTGATTTGACTCCTAATTCCTTCAGAAGTTTTTCAAAGGCTATCCAGGTGTGAGGTAATGCAACGCTGGTTGACAACTGGTCTACGTCGTCTTTATCTGTCCCGATAATATACAACCCTTGTTTTATATCTGCGTCTTTTTTTTCTTTTGTTCGATAGTCGACCAGAGTCATTGCAATAATTGTGTCTGGTCTGGCATCTTGGGGAAGATTCTCAAAAACACTTCCTGTCCCCATAGCATCCATAACCACTAATTTTTCACCAGGTGATTTATTTTTTTTCATCTCCCGAAGGATGCTAGAAATTTCCTGACACTCTAAAACTGGGCGAAATGTATCATAATATGCTTCTTTATCACGATATTCGCGATTCCACGGTTTCTCTTTCATGGTAAGTTTATTTCGAACACGGATAACTTCTGTTGTTGCTTCTTCAAATGCAAGAAGTCGAGTGGCGCGAATTTGAGAAAGAGGAATTGTGTGGAATTCTTTCATCAGTTTTTGGTAGCGTTTTCAGTAGCAATAACAAGGTTTTCCATAAGACATGCAACATTCACCGGTCCAACACCTCCTGGGACTGGGGTATACCACAAAGCTTGATTTTGAATGTCTGTCTCCATATAATCCCCGCCAAAATTTCCCTGAGTGTCCATTCCCATTCCCACACCCAGCAGAATTGCATCTTTCTTTAACATATTTTTTGTGATTACTCCCCTTTTACCCACTGCGCTAATAAGAATATCTGCTTTTTTGGTTATTTCTTCAGCATTGCTCGTCTGGGAATCAACAACAGTCACTTTTGCGCCATCTTTTCGTAATAGGTCGGCAATTGGTGCTCCACCAGTCTTACCTTTGCCCATGACTACAATGTTTTTGCTTCTTAACCAGTTAAAAAATTCGGGGTTTTGCTGTACCGCTCTTAATTCTTTATTCTTATTTCTTAATTCATACTCATATGGTACTTCCAAAAGTTTGAGAACTGCTTTTGCGATAGGGACAATAAATTGTGATTGTGGCCTAAATCCATCAACGTCTTTATCCGGATGAATTTGTAAAATAAGTTTTTGTGCATCAATCTGTTGAGGAATAGGAAGCTGTAAAATAATCCCGTGGACTTCCCCATTCCTCTGAAGATAGTTAATTGTTTCAAAAAGCTTTGTCTCTGTGACTGCAAGTGGGCATTGGTACACGCTCACAACCGCACCAATTTGCTTTCCCATTTTTTCCTTCTGGCGAATATATGAAGCTGTTGCAGGGTCGTTTCCTACTTTTACGACTGCCAAGTGGGGTAAAGTGCCATACCTTTCTTCTAATTTTTTGACTCGTGTTGTAAGATTTTCCAATATGTGATTGGCAATTGTCCGCCCATCTAAAAGCATGAATGTATTATAGCAGATTATTCAGATAGGACTCAGGGAATCTGCGTCATTTTTCCTCAACACAGGTTGCAGAGGCAATCAAATCCCCTGCTTTGGAGAAACGCATAAGGATAACTCCTTGGGTTGCGCGCGAAAGTTTTGGAATTGAGCTAAGAGACAATTGCACGACTTGGCCTTTTTTAGAGGTAATAATAACAGAATTCATATCTGGTGGGATAATTTGCGCAGTGACCACTTTTCCTGTTTTCTCAGTGACATTGGCTACTTTGACTCCCATGCCTCCTCTACTTTGTCCTCGAAATCCTGTTGCAGCAGTTTTCTTGCCAAGACCATTTTCCATAATTGTGAGAAGTTCGGCTGTGGTATCCTGAGATTCAATAACATCCATGCCTATCACTTCGTCACTTGCTCCAATTTTAATTCCTCGCACTCCCTGAGTTGCCCTTCCCATTGGTCGTGCCTCTTTTTCTGAGAATCTGATTGCTTTACCCTCTCTGGTTACCAGTAAAATATCACTTGTGCCTGTGGTGATTTTACTCCATACCAATTCGTCACCTGTCTCTAATTTAATTGCGACAATACCGCTTCGTCTAATATTGGTAAATTCTGAAACAGCAGACTTTTTCACTGTGCCTTTTCTCGTTGTGAGAAAAACAAATTGCTTATCAATTTTTCCTGCATACGAGATAAAGGACTCTACTCGTTCGCCAGACTCAATATTGAGCAAGTTGACAATTGCAGTCCCTTTGCTGGTACGTGAGCTTTCAGCGATTTCATATGCCCGTAACTGATAGACCTTGCCCTTATTGGTGAAGAATAAAATATTATCGTGTGTCTGGGCATAGCGGATACTCATAATGTCATCTTCATCCTTGGTTGTCATTCCTTTAACTCCTTTGCCTCCTCGGTGTTGGGTTTGGAAAGAAGATGTGCTTTGTCTTTTAATATAGCCGGTTGTGGTAAGCGTAATCACCGTTGGTTCGTTTGGGATAAGGTCTTCTTCTGAGAATTCATCAACTTTTCCTTTGTAGACTTTTGTGAGGCGAGAATCTCCATATTTTTGTTTTAGCGCCGTAAGTTCTTCTTTAATAACGGTGAGAATTTTGTCTGGACTTGCGAGTAAGTCTTCTAAATAGCCAATCGTCTCTTTCACCATTAAAAGTTCGTCTTCAATTTTTTGTCTCTCAAGAGCAGCCAAACGTCGAAGCTGCATATCTAAAATAGCTACTGCTTGGATTTCAGAGAGTTTGAAACGTTCCATAAGATTTTTCTTTGCTTCTTCTTGGTCTTTTGACTCACGAATAGTAGCAATAACGGCATCAATATGGTCGACAGCAATTTTGAGTCCTTCGAGAATATGTAGTCGTGCTTTTGCCTGGCGCAATTCGAATTGTGCACGGCGGGTTATGACACTAAATCGATGTTTTATATATTCTTCCAAAATAACTTTAAGCGTCAATGTTTGTGGTGTGCCATTGACGAGTGCAACTACGTTGGCTGCAAATGTGGTTTGCAGTGCGGTGTTTTTATATAAATTGTTTAGTACCTTTTTAGGAGATGCATCTCTTTTTAACTCCACAACGACGCGAAGTCCGTGTCTATCTGACTCGTCTCGAAGGTCGGTAATGCCTTCTACTTTTTTCTCTTTTGCCAAATCCGCAATGCGTGCGACGAGGAGTGCTTTATTAACTTGATAGGGTAATTCTGTAATAATAATAGCGCTTTTTCCTTGTCCTATTTCTTCGATTTCTGCTTTACCGCGAATGACAATTTTACCCTTCCCTGTAGTGTAGAGATTGCGTATTTCTGTAATGTCGTAAATCATGCCTCTTGTTGGAAAATCAGGACCTTTTACATACTCCAAAAGCTCTTCAACAGTCATGTCAGAGGTAAGATTGACGGTTGATGATTGACTATTGACTATTGAATTGTCATTGCGAGGAATCCCCTCTGGTGCTCCTACGCTTTTTTCTTTGCTTGTTTGTATTTTTGTCCGTCCAATCATCGCAATAATTGCGTCTAAGACTTCGGTAAGGTTGTGAGGGGGGATTTTGGTTGCCATACCTACAGCAATACCTTCGGCACCCATAAGGAGAAGATTGGGTAGTTTTGCGGGTAAATATATTGGTTCTTGCCTAGACGCATCAAAATTAGGTCGTGTCTCAACAGTTTCTTTGTCCAAGTCATAGAGCATTTCACTGGTGATTGCTGCCATTCTTGCCTCTGTATAACGCATTGCTGCTGGTGGGTCTCCGTCTAATGAGCCAAAATTTCCCTGGCCATCAACAAGCGGATATCTCATGGAAAACTCTTGAGCCAAGCGTACCATCGCGTCATAGACCGGGACATCGCCATGTGGATGGTATTTACCCAAAACTTCTCCAACGACTGTTGCAGATTTTTTGTATCTACTGCTATGGTCGAGTCCCAATTCATGCATAGCGAAAAGAATTCTTCGATGCACTGGCTTAAGTCCATCTCGTACATCAGGTAATGCACGCTCGACAATAACAGACATAGCATAGTCCAAGTATGCCCGTTTCATTTCATGGGTTAATTCTGTTTTTATTAATTTACCAATATCACTCATATTGTTTATTGTATTGATTTCTTTGTGCTGGCGAAATTTATTGATTTTACAAGATGACGTTCGCTAATAAAAGAAAATATCCAAAACTATTCCTCAATCTCACTAAGCAAAAATTGGCAATATGCTTTGGTTTCAAAAAGATAAAACCAATTTTTGATTCACTTGTAAAACAAGAAACTCCTCCATCACAGAAATCATGTGTCTTCTTTTGCGCTTTATCCTGAGAATTCAGGCTATTTTAGCGACTTAACAATCGCTGAAATTGCTTCTTCCCTTCCCTTCCAGTCTTTAATTTTGACCCATTTGCCAGGCTCGAGTGTTTTGTAATTCTCAAAGAAATGCTTCATTTTATTTTTGGTTGCTTCAGGGACATCGGCTATGTCTACAAACATTCCAAAAAGTGGGTCTATTTTCTTTGTCGGGACTGCAAGGATTTTGGTATCAATTCCTGCTTCGTCTTCCATTTCCAACATGCCAATAACAACCGATGGAATAATAACTCCTGGCATGACTGCATGTTCTGAAAGTACAATAACATCTGTCGGATCGCCGTCATCTGCTAATGTATTTGGGACAAATCCATAATTAAATGGATAGCTCATCGCAGTATACAAAAATCTGTCTACCATAATAGCACCTGTCTCTTTGTCTAATTCGTATTTGATATTACTATCTTTTGGAATTTCAACAAAAACATTCACAAGTCCATTTTTCGGATCTTTTCCTGTTGATAATTTGTTTATATCCATACTATTCACCCCCTTCTAAAAAAGTATTGAGTATATGGTATATAGTATTTAGCAAATTCTCAAAATACCAGATACTATATATCTAATGTCGCGTATTGCGCATTGCTTTGGATAAAATTCTTTCTTGGTGGGACTTCTTCTCCCATCAGCATCGTAAACACTGCATCTGCTTCTTCCAAATCGGCAATGGTTACTTGCTTGAGGATCCTATTTTTTGGATTCATGGTTGTTTCCCATAGCTGGTCTGGATTCATTTCTCCAAGACCTTTATAGCGTTGAATAGTAACATTTCGTCCTGATTTGGCTTGGAATGCTTTCAGGACAGTCTCGCGTTCTTCGTCTGAATATGCATATTGTGAGTCTTTCCCAGAACTTATTTTAAAAAGTGGAGGTTGTGCGATATACAAATATCCCATTTTAATAATTTCTGGCAAATGTCGATAGAAAAAAGTGAGGATAAGAGTTTCAATATGTTCTCCATCCACATCAGCATCGGTCATAATAATAATTCGATGGTATCTGAGCTTTTCAAATCGAATTTGGTCTCCAATGCCAGCACCCAAAGCAATAATAAGACTCTTGACCTCTTCATGCTCTATCATTTTGTCCAGACGTGCCCTTTCGGTATTGAGAATTTTTCCTTTGAGTGGCAAAATTGCTTGGAACTTTCTATCTCTTCCCTGCTTGGCTGAGCCTCCTGCGGAATCCCCTTCCACTAAATATAATTCAGAAATGCTTGGATCTTTTTCCTGACAATCAGCTAATTTTCCAGGAAGTGTCGAACCTTCTAAGGCGCCTTTTCGAAGTATTGCTTCTTTTGCTGCACGTGCTGCAAGGCGGGCTTTTGCTGCAAGATAGACTTTCTCCAAAATTCTTTTCCCAGTCTGGGGGTTTTCTTCAAAATAGGTTGCCAGTCCGTCTTTTACAATAGACTGAACAAGTGGTTGCATCTCAGAATTACCCAGTTTCCCTTTTGTCTGGCCTTCAAATTGGATATTATCCTGTGGCATTTTGACTGATAAGACAGCAGTTAAGCCTTCCCTCGTATCATCTCCCACAATTCCCTCTTCGTCTGGTTTGAATGACCCAACTTTTCGTCCATAATCGTTGATTGCGCGGGTTAAGGCCATACGAAATCCTGTAAGGTGTGTGCCTCCATTTACTGTATTAATAACATTCACATATGACTCAACATTTTCTGTATACCCATTGTTGTATTGAAGTGCCACTTCCACTTCTACCTCTCCAGTGGACTTTTTAATCGCAATTGCCTCATGAAGCGGTTCTTTGTTGTCGTTAATTTTCTCAACAAGAGAGGTGATGCCCCCTTCAAAATAATAATTGACTTCTCTTTCAAATCCCGGGCGGCGGTCGAAAAAATGAAAGTACAATTTTGGAACAAGGTATGCTCTTTCACGAATCATTTTCTTTATCATTTCGAAATCAAATTCACCTGTTTGGAAAATAGTTGTGTCTGGGAAAAAATTCACAGTCGTACCATTTTTGTCATTTCTTTGAGGGAAAATAGTTGGTGTACGTGGGTCTGGGACAATTTGTACAGACGATTTGACAAGACCTTTTTCATACTCTTGCCTATAGACATCTTTTCCTTTTTTTACCTCAACCCACAAATTAGTTGAAAGCGCGTTGACGACTGCTGCTCCTACGCCATGAAGTCCTCCGGAAATTTTATATGCGCCACCACCAAATTTTCCACCAGCATGAAGTTTGGTCATGACAATTTCTAAAGCAGATTTTTTAAATTGCGGCATCACATCTACTGGAATTCCTCGTCCATCATCTGACACCGTTGCTGAGCCGTCGGCATTCAGTGAAATCCAGACATTATTTGCAAATCCTGCCAAAGCTTCATCTACAGCATTATCTATAATTTCTCGAAGTGCTTCGTGAAGACCAATGACATCAGTTGAGCCAATATACATCCCAGGACGCTTTCTCACTGGTTCTAGGCCTTCGAGAACTTGAATTTGCTGTGCTGAGTAATCTGACCCCGATGATTTCGGAGTTGAGGCTGCTTTTGGCATGTGATCTATAGTAGCATATTCACCTATGCACTTTCAAGCATATCCATGTACTACCAAATTGAAACACAAAAATAAGTGATTATAGCGTTTTACGAGAAGGTACCCTTTTTTAGAGATTATCGCCAGACGACAAGAGGAATTTTTCATTCTTGTATTGGGTATTGCATCTATAGTCATCTTATAGTATAATTCTCGGATATATGATGTGGTCATGGCTCTTAGCCATCCTAAAAACACTAAAAACACTGCGTCCAATGCACTATTTTGCACTTGGAGCACTTACTATAATTCTTATTGAAATAACCCTGCTTGTCTCCCCACTCAAAACAACCAATGCAGCATCGCTTGGAGATCAATTTTATCCGTGTGGTCCATCTTTGCATGTTGTTTTACATTTAGATTCTGAAACAAGCTGTGATAGCAATGGGTACAATGCTTCCATGACTCACTATCAGTCAGCCATGACAGTCAAAGCAAATCCTGCGTTTCAAAATGCCGGAGCATATCATGTTGTGTGGGGGGTTGCATCATATTTCTGTCCCAATGAGGACCCTCATGTCCCATGTACGAGCAACTTTCAACAAAATAATGGAACTGATGGTCTAACTGGTAATAATGTCGCATTTGCAACGCTTCGTTCAGTAGATATGCATCCAACAGGTCAATTTAATGGACAAGCGTGTGGTTACTACCAAAATGATTTCGGATTTTATATTTATAATAACGATGACCCCAATACTATTCTTTGTGGAATTTTCCCATTGAATACTTCAAACTTAGGCAGTAGAAACAGTAATGCATCCTGGTGTCATACTGGGAATAGTTGCCAAGTCCCAACTCCAACGCCATTTCCGACAAATACTCCTGTGCCAACCAATACTCCTATCCCAACAAACACGCCTGTGCCAACAAATACTCCATTTCCAACAAATACCCCAGTGCCAAGCGCAACGGTTACGCCTCGTCCGTCTCACACACCAACACCTACTCCTAGGCCAACGAGTACTCCTACACCTACGCCTCGTCCGTCTCACACGCCAACGCCTACACCTAGGCCAACAAGTACTCCTACACCAAGTAGTACTCCTACACCAAGTAGTACGCCTACACCAACAGGTACCCCAACACCCACTCCAACCGGGACACTTACTCCTACACAGTCACCTACGCCTACTCAGTCTCCAACACCCACTCCAACCGGGACACAGACTCCAACCCCAACACAAACCGTGACTCCAACCCCAACCGGGACAGTAACTCCTGTGCCAAGTGCAACACCAACGCCATTGCCACCAGCACCAATTACCCAGACTCCAAAAACAGGTCCTGAAGCACTCGTTTGGATACTGGAATTGGTTGGTGCGCTACCACTTGGACTTTTCCTTAAAAAATCTGCCAAGTTAAAATAAGCCCCAAAGCGAGGTTACTTGTTTTCCAGACTTCGCCAAAGATACCAGGAGGCGGTAGACCTGAATGGTGACCATTTTTCAGAAAGAAGAAGCATTTCATGAGGCTTCGTGAGCCCATATAATTTGGTTATTGCATTTCTCAAGCCCAAATCTCCTACCGAGAATACATCTGGTCTATTAAGAGTAAAAATAAGGATCATTTCGGCAGTCCACTTCCCTACCCCGCGAATTTGTGTGAGAGCGGCAATAACATCTTCATCTGACATTTTTTTGATTTTTTTCGTATCTACTGCTTTGCTAAGAAATGCATCTGCAACAGACTTAATATATGATGCTTTTTGATAGGACAATCCAACTGCTCGAAGCTCGTCATCTGTCTTAATAAGAATTTGTTGGGGGGTGGGAAAAGTTGTCATCCCCGATTTAAGCGGGGATCTATTTGTATAGATTCCCGTTTCCACGGGAATGACAATAGTGTTATTGTCAAATAATTCTTTGAATCTTCCAAAAATCGTATCCGCTGCTTTGATTGAAAGCTGCTGGGAGACAATACTTTCTATGAGGTTTTCATATAAAAATTCACTCCTGTCTTGAAAATTTGGAGGTGGGTATTTTTTTATGAGTTTTTGCAAAATAGGGTCTTTTAACATTGGAGAAAATAATGCTCTAAAATAAGCCGTGGATTACTATTGGTTGTTGTAAGAAGGCGCAGTGCCTCTTGAAGCTGATAAAGAATATGTGCGAGTTGTCTCATGGAGTTGGTATTGGTTGATGACATCATGTTTTCTCTGAGAAGATATATACTCTTTGTAAGCCAATCGTCTTTTTGTAGTGAAATTTTTTCAGCTAAGAAAAGACGTGTAGGAATGCTTTCTGAAATAAGAAGCAATATATCTTCTTCAATGACTGCTTTTTGCAGATCAGAAAGTATGACAGGCTGGTCTATAAGTTGTATAAGATTACAGCGAGAAAGAATTGTTGGAAGCAAACTATCAGCGGTATAAGCTGAAAGAAAAAAAAGGACATGAGGCGGAGGCTCTTCCAAAACTTTTAACAATGCATTTTGTGCCTCAACAGTAAGCGTGTGTGCTTCTTCTAAAACTATTGCTTTTTCTTGTCCTTTCAGAGGCTTTAAGTAGAGTTGTTTTTGCAGTGTCCGAATGTCTTCAATACCAAGACTGGTTTGTCCAGAAACCCTGACAATATCAAAAGCGCTCACTTTTTTTTGTGAAAGGACATTGGTAATATAGGTATCTCGAGTTGTACTGCTACGACTACAGATGATAAAGCTTTGCATACGTATCTTCCTTGACATTATATACCTACTTTTTCTACTATTAAAGTAATGCCCGATGCAAATGTACCGAATACAACTGTGTCCTCTGTGATACCTGTTTCACCTACGGGGGTTTTGCCAAACGTTTCAGTGAGCACGTCTTCTCTTGGTGGGACTTCTTCTCCTTCTTTTTCAGAGGGTGTTAAGCAGGAGGCAATTTTAGACTTACTTCTTGCCGACCATACAATTAGCCAGGTGCAATACGATGATATAAAAGTACGCAGTGCAAGTCAGAATAAGACGATTGAAGATACTCTCAAAGAAATGAATATTGTGCAGGAGGGTAAAATTGCAGAAGTTCATGCAAAACTTTTAGGCGTACCATTTATTAATTTGGCAAATACGTCGTTTTCCCCTCAAGCGGTAAGTCTGTTATCCTCTGGTGTTGTCCAACGTTTCCAAGCAATTCCATTTGCCTACGATGATAAAGCAAAAATTCTCAGTATTGCAATGGCCAATCCAATCGACCTGAATGCGCAGCAATTTATCCAACAAAAGACAGGGCTGACTATCAAAACGTTTGCCGCCGCACCAAGCGATGTGAGTCGAGCCATACAGACACAATATCGTCAAGAATTGGTTGGTGAAGTAGGAAAAGCAGTGAAAGAGACTGAAGAGCTTACTGTTACCAAAACAGTTGACAGTAAAAAAATTTCTGAAATTATTAAAGAAGCACCAATTGCAAAAATCGTTGCAACGATTTTAGAGTATGCAGTAACCTCGCGTGCGTCTGATGTGCATATTGAGCCATTTGAAGACAGAATGAGGGTCAGATATAGAATTGACGGTATTTTATATGATAAGTTAAGTTTGCCAAAAGCAGTACAAGATGCAGTTGTTTCCCGTATTAAAGTGCTTTCGGAAATGAAAATTGACGAGCATCGTACTCCCCAGGATGGAAGGTTTAATTTTAAGGTTGAGGACAAAGAGGTTGACCTTCGTATTTCTGTTTTGCCAACAGTCCATGGTGAAAAAGTTGTGATGCGACTTTTGCGAAAATCCGGAGGAGTACCCACTTTTGCGGAATTAGGTCTTGGAGGCGTAGGTCTAAAAAATCTCGAGACCGCCATGCTTCGGCCTCATGGGATTATTATTGTGTGCGGCCCTACTGGTTCTGGAAAAACCACAACATTGTATTCTGTACTGGCGAAGCTCAACACAACCCGGGTAAATATTGTCTCTTTGGAAGATCCTGTTGAGTATGAAATGCCCGGAATTAATCAAGTGCAAATTAATGATGCAGTCGGTCTTACCTTTGCCGCAGGGTTACGCTCATTTTTACGTCAGGATCCAAATATTATTCTTGTGGGAGAAATCAGAGATAAAGAAACAACCGACTTGGCCATTCAGGCAGCGCTTACTGGTCATTTAGTCTTTTCAACACTTCATACTTCAGATGCTGCCGGAGTACTCCCCAGATTGCTCGATTTAGGGGCGGAAAATTTTTTACTCGCCTCAACAATGAATGCAGCGGTTGGACAAAGAATTGTGAGAAAAATTTGTGCAACGTGTAAAGAGACCTATACGCCAGCAGCAAAAATCATCGAGGAAATGAAGCTTGTTTTAGGTCCGCTTTTCCCACCAAACCTTCTCAATACAAATATCCAACTTTACAAGGGAAAGGGTTGTGAAAAGTGCGGAGATTCAGGATATCTCGGAAGAGTTGGTATTTTTGAGGTATTACCTATCAGCGAGAAAATTGGTAAGCTTATTCTCGAACATCCAGATGCAGATAGTATTTCAAAAGAATCGATTGCAGAGGGTATGATTACGATGAAACAAGATGGATACCTTAAAGTGCTTTCCGGGGTAACAACAATTGAAGAAGTGCTGCGCGTTGCGCAAGAATAGATTGTATGGATTTACAAGAGCTTTTATCATTAACAGTAAAAAGTAATGCGTCAGATTTACATCTTTTACCGGGGCTTCCTCCTGTACTTCGTATCGATGGAAAATTATCCTATCTGGGAAATTTTTCACAAATGAGTCCGCAAAGCGTTCAGACCATGATTTATTCTCTCTTAAGCGCTGCCCAAAAAGATTTCCTAACCACAAATAAGGATTTAGATTTTTCTGTTGGGTACGGAGGAGGAATTTATGGGGATATTGGGCGGTTTCGTGTGAATGCATATTATCAACGCGGACAACTTTGTGCTGAATTTCGGTTTTTACAAAAAACCATTCGAAGTATTGAAGAATTAAAATTGCCAAAAATCCTTCATGAATTCGCCCAACTTCGTCAAGGACTTATTCTTGTAACCGGTCCAACCGGACAGGGAAAATCTACCACGCTTGCTGCGATTGTGAATGAAATTAATACTTTGCGTTCTGATCATATCCTGACGATTGAAGACCCAATTGAATATATCTATCCGACAGGAAAAAGTATTATTTCTCAACGAGAAATGAAAGCAGATACCTACTCCTGGGGGTCTGCACTGCGCGCTGCGCTTCGGGAAGATCCGGACGTTGTCCTTATTGGAGAAATGAGAGATCTGGATACCATCTCAGCTGCAATTACCATTGCCGAAACAGGTCATTTAGTTTTTTCTACTCTTCATACAAATTCTGCTGCACAAACAGTTGATCGTATTATTGATTCTTTTCCATCTCATCAGCAAGCGCAGGTGCGGACACAACTTGCTTTTACCTTGAAAGGGATTGTTTCTCAACGACTTATTCCTCTTATTAGCGAAGGGCGTGCTCCTGCCGTTGAAATTTTGACCGGGAGTCCTGCAGTGAGTGCAAATATTCGAGACGGTAAAACACATCTGATTGACTCAATCATTCAAACATCACAGGACCAAGGGATGATTTCTTTGGAGGCGTCACTTTCAGAGTTGGTCTTAAGTGGTGCCATAGATTTAGACACTGCAAAAAGCTACGCCTTACACCCTGAGGAATTACTCCAACGTGTGAGTTAATATGAAGCTAAATTACAAAGCAACCACCAAGGATGGGAAAATAAGCCAAGGTGTTATTGAAGCAAAAGATTCACAAGAAGCCGCATATTACCTGCGAAGTCGTGATTTATTACCTATTAAAATTACCCAAGTCCAGGAGAGCGGTTTTTCTTTTCTCCCCTCACTAAAAAAAACATCAAATACCGACCTGATTCTTTTTACCAGACAACTTTCTTCTATGCTTACCTCGGGTCTTACGCTCATGCAAGCACTATCAATTTTGAAGGATCAGATGCAAAACCAAATAATGAAAGAGATTGTTATTGTGGTTATCCAAGACGTGCAAGAAGGAAAATCATTATCAGCGTCTCTTGAAAGATATCCACAGGTATTTTCACCAATCTACGTTTCACTTATTCGTGCAGCGGAAAATTCCGGATTTTTGGATAAAATATTGCTTCGTTTGGCAGACAATTTAGAAAAAGATCAACAGTTACGAAGTACTGTCCGCTCAGCGCTTATGTATCCAATTGTTATTGTCGTTCTTATGGTTATTGTCATGTCTATCATGATGATTTTTATTGTGCCACAGCTCACAAATTTATATAAAAATCTTAATATCCCTTTGCCTATTACCACACAGGTTGTTGTGGATATTTCAAACTTTATGGGCACATTCTGGCCAATTGTGGTAAGCATTGGTATTCTTCTCGTATTTCTCTATCGTCGATGGGTCAAAACTGACTCAGGGAAACTTATTCGCGACAATATCCTCCTTAAGTTGCCAGTGTTTGGTATATTGAACGAGAAAAAAATTCTGACAGAATTTTCCCGTACCTTTGGTTTGCTTATTGGCTCTGGGACGCTTGTTGTGTTGTCTTTAAATCAAGCAGCGGATATTTCAGGGAATGTTATGTATAAAAATGCAATTTTAGATATTGCAAAGCGAGTTGAAAAAGGAATTAGCGTTGGGGATGCAATGGCTGCATACGCTATTTTCCCACCAATTCTTGTCCAGATGGTTAAAATTGGCGAACAAACAGGAAAATTAGATGAATCGCTTATAAAAGTATCTGAATATTTTGAAAGAGAAGTAGGAGAAACAGTTAAGACGCTCACAACCGCAATGGAGCCGTTTATTATGATCGTGCTGGGTGTGAGTGTGGCCTTTTTAATTATTTCGATTATTACCCCGATTTATAATTTGACCTCAAGTATCCAGTAAAGAATACTATCAATACCGTGCTTACGACAAGAATTACCACTCCCGCGAGAAAGAAAAAAACACCAGAAGACAAAATTGAATGATGTTTGGGCGCAGCAGTTGGAAGGACAATGCCTATATCATTTCGTATTGCAGTATAGGTATCTGCAATAAATCCATTTGTATCTGTGACCCGTAGTACGACAAAAACAAGACGTTCGTCGCCAGGATAGGTGTATGTTATTGTTTGGCCTGGTTGTGAATTTCCATCTCCTACATCCCAAAAATATGTTGCAATCGTACTTGAGGGTGCGATAGATGCTGATGCATTCAGAGTAACTGTTTGGTGCATGGGAATATGAAATTCATTATTCAATGCATTGGGTTTGGTTAAGCCATCAATAGTAAGGACGGCTTTGGGTAAGTGGTAGTTTGTATTGGGTACAATCTGTAGCAGTACGGATTCGAGAAGCTGTGGTGTAGGATTTTCTCCATCATCAACATAAATAGAAAGCATATGAGAGCCTATATGGGTATATATGTGTGTATTGGTAAGTCCGGTTGCTTTTTTCCCGTCTCCAAAATCCCACGTAAATTTTGACACCTTAATAATTTCAGGTGGGACCGGTAATTTGGATGTATCTAAAAGAAAAGAAATAGGTTGGTTAACAAGATATAATTGGGGTCCGGCGTCTTGTGCCAAGGGAAAATTCGTTAAGGACGTTGTAGGAACAGGATAAAATGAAGAATATATTCCATTTACCTCAAAAAAAGGCGCCTGTCCAGCGAGATGTGCATATGCGAAAGGTGGTATACAGAGAAAAAAGAATACAACAATGAGAAACAACCGTTTCATACAGGTATTATAGCAAATATCTTATAGCATTTCTCCTATTGACAAGTATTTTTAGAGGTGTTTAACTTAAATTATCAGAGCATTTATGAAATTATTTTCTGCCAAATTTCTTAAAAAATCACGTGCGTCTTCTGGATTTACTCTCATTGAGCTACTCGTTGTTATTGGTATTTTAGGTATTTTAGCAACTGCTTTGGTTGCAACCATAGACCCTTTTGAACAATTGAAAAAAGCATCAGATGCAAATGTGAAAAATACAGCAGTCGAATTTGTCGATGCAAATATTCGTTATTACACAACGCACAATTCATTGCCATGGGGAAATACAGACCAATTCGGGGCGGCATGTGGAACGTCTGTCGGTGGTGCCGCAGGCACTTCAGTTACCCCAACATCTACAATTATTTTGAATAATTTAACAGCGAGTTGTCTTGCTGAGCTTATTAACGACGGAGAGTTGAAAACTGCATTTACATCGGCAGGTGGCGTCTTAGATTCCATCGTATTGCGAGGGACAACAAATTCTGTGACTGCATGCTTTTCTCCAGCTTCTCGCGCACAGCGAAATGATAACAACACAAAATTCAAATTAGATAACTCAAATCAATTCACTATCGCACCAACGAATCAATGTCCTAATGCAACTGCCACAGACTGCTACTGGTGTGCACAGTAATGCGATTGTTTATCAAACTCCAGCCATACCTGCTCTTCTTTTTCTTTTCAATACTGTATCTTCATAATCTTTCCCCAAGTGTATATGGTGGAGACGTAGGAGATTTTGTTACTGCAGCAGCTATTGGCGGGGTTGCTCATGCTCCGGGGTATCCCCTTTTTATATTGTTAGGATTTTTGCTCATTCATATATTTCCTTTTTTTACTCCAGCATTTGCAATGGGATGTATTTCTGCTTTAAGCGGAAGCGCCGGGGTTATGGTATGCTTTTTACTAGTCAGGAGGTTGACAAAAAGCAATAGTGTCGCATTGGTTACATCGATTACGTTAGGATTTTCATATCTTTTTTGGTTTTATAGTGAAATTGCAGAAGTTTTTGCGCTTCATTCTTTTTTTATCCTTCTTCTTTTCTTCTTCGCGGTTGTTTTTGACCAGACAAGAAAGCCGAAATATCTTTTCTTTTTTTCATTTGTTTTCGGCCTTGCCGCATTGACCCATCAAACCATTATTCTTTTTTTCCCTTCATTTCTCCTTATGCTCGCGCCTGGAATTTTGAAGACAAAAAAAATATTAATAAAATGTTTGGGTTTCCTGCTTGCTCCAGGATTGTTGTACGTGTACGTATTTATTGCATCCGCCCACCACCCGGTAATAAATTGGGATGATGTCCACGACCTATCTTCTTTTCTTCAGCTTATCTTGCGACGTGATTATGGCACATTTCATGCAGGGCTTTTTGCTCAACCTGTTTTTGCACAACGGGTGATTATTCTTCGCACATATCTTTTTAGTCTCCTGACGCAAATAACGATTCCAGTTGTTGCAGTAAGTATTTTTGGATTTTTTGTTCTCTTTATGAAGTCGAAAAGATACGCGATATCGCTACTTCTTGCATTTTTTCTTACAGGACCACTTTTTGTGGGATATGCAGGGTTTCCTTTGGAAGCGAGCTTTTTCTTTGGGGTCTATGAAAGATTTTTTATCATGTCTACCATCCCCATATTTATCCTTTTCGGATATGGATTATATATCCTTGCGAAAATTTTTGCTAAAACATTCAAAAGACCAATCTACTTTTTGCTTCTTAACGCAGTATTTCTTTTGATTCCCTTACAATTATTTTTCTACAATATACAAAAAACAGACCTGTCTCATGTATGGGTCGGAGATATGTTGGGTAGTGACTTTCTTGTCCCGTTACCCAAAAATTCAGTCCTGCTTTTGGGTGGAGACACTGCGCTTTTTAATACATGGTACATGCATTACGCCCGACATGTTAGACCAGATGTCAAAATGATCAATCTGAGTCTTGCGTATTTGGATCCTTTTATCCAAAAAGAAGAACATATTGTAACCAGTCGTCTGCACCACTCTCCAAAAGGAAATGAGTTAATTGCGTTAACATTTGAAGAAATAGGAAAAAAGCTTCCTGTTTTTTCCTATGACCAGCTTCAAGCGCCTGGAAAAACAAATTTACAATGGATTCCAAATGGACTCTTGTATCGCCTCGCACCCGCCAACAATTCTTTGACCGAGGAAGAATTCCTTACTATAAATGAAATGACCTTGCATCAGATTCATATGCCTTTGGCCAATACAAAAAACTATAAAAATCTTACAATTGCAGAAATACCGCAAATTTATGCAAAACCTATTTGGGCAATAGGTAATTATCTTCTGCAAACATATAAAGATCCTGATAAAGCCCTTTTCTATTATAAGAAATCATTATCAATTGACCCGACATTTGAGAATGCATATATTACCTTAGGGCTTATTTATTTGACCACAAAAAATAATTGTCCGTTGGCTGAGAATGCATTTCATAAAGCATTGGACTACAAGCCGTATGACGAATTTCCTTATTTTCTTTTATATACTACCTATGAAGAGTGTTATCATAATACAACAGAAGCAAATACGGTCATAAAGTTATTTACGAAGCAGTTTCATAAGAAATTTTTTGATGAATTAGCATACGCACTGAAAGCATATAAAAAATGATTGGAGTATTTTTTTTCATAGGGCTTTTTATTGGATCGTTTCTTCTTGTGGTTATCGAGAGATTTCCCAGGCAGGAATCAATTCTTTTTGGAAGGTCCCACTGTGACATGTGCGGTCGCACGCTTGCTTGGTATGATTTGATCCCCCTGCTTTCCTATATACAACTGCATGGAAAATGTCGGTATTGCCACAAAGCATACGGATTGCAATATCCGATTGTAGAAATAACGACTGCAGGTATTTTTACCAGCATACCCATCTTTTTCCCATCAGTGTCGCTTTGGCAGTATACGATGTTAGGGATACTCATGAGTACATTTATTGTGGTTTTCTTTTGTGATTTTTTCTACGGTCTTATTCCGGATATTGCACTTCTTATTGCTTTGTTTGCTTCGGCTTTTTTGGTAAGCGGCTCATTTTTTGGATTTCTTTTGCATATATTTGTTGGAGTATGTTCTTTTGTTTTTTTTCTCGCGCTCTATTTTGGGACGAAGAGAAAAGGTATGGGGTTGGGAGATGTAAAATTAGCCTTTGTCATGGGATTTCTCCTGGGATATCCAAGTATCATTCTTGCGTTATATCTCGCATTCTTGACAGGTGCCGCAGTTGCTCTCATACTGATAGTAAGCAAAAAAAGAAAGTTTCATGGTGGGACAATCTCATTTGGCCCGTTTCTTATTTTGGGTACATATAGTAGTTTGATAGGAGGTATATTTTTATGGAATTTTTTCCTCAACATATTGCTAAAGCCGTAAAGAAAAAAGCTGCCCATCATCATGGGTTTACTTTTGTTGAAATATTGGTTGTGTTTGCAATGCTTGCGGTCCTTGCAATCGCGATTATGTTTATTGTGAATCCTTTGGCTCAAATAACCAAAGCACAAAATGCAGCTCGACAGCATGATTTTGAAGAAATCAAAACCGCTCTGGACGGATATTATGATGACACAGGATGTTATCCAACAACACTTTCTTTTGATGTAACATTTTCCCTTAATAACAAAATATACATGCAACATGTTCCGCAGGATCCAGCGTGTCAGGCAAATGGGACAAATTGCTATATATACCAAATAGATGCAACCTCCTCGTGTCCTCAGTGGAATGTGCTGTATGCGAAATTAGCTACTCCTATTGTACAACGTGCTGTCTGTGAGCTTTCATCGATAGATGCCACCTGTGTCCCAAAAAACTATGCAACGCTTGGAACAAATTATTGTGTTTTATCTGGAAAAGTTGACTGTGCGTATATATCCTCAGGTGGTCTTACTCCTGTACCGCCACCCGGTGGCGGCCAACAACCAACCGCGACACCCACACCAGGTGGGGGTGGAGGCGGAGGAGCCCCAACGCCAACCCAAGGATTGTGTCAACAAAACTATGCTTGTACGGGAATTGGAGCAAATGGATGCAATGTGATTGCTCAAACTCCCTCACCGTGTAGGTCAAACGGAGGCATAATAAATTGTTATTGCGTTTCTAACTGTGCCGGACAATGTCATTAGACATACATAAGGCAATACAAATGATATGAGAAGTATGTACAAAAAACTCTCTGGGTTTACCCTTCTCGAACTAATTATTGTTATCGGTATTATTGCTGTATTATCAGTGATGATTCTGGCAATTGTGAATCCCTTGGCTCAATTTCAAAAAGCAAATGACACACGCAGAAAAGAAGATTTGGCACAAGTCCAACGCGCTTTAGAGCAGTACTACCAAGATAATGGTGTGTATCCAACTGGCACGCAAAGTTACACGATTACCAATCCTCAATTAACTCCAATACCCTGGGGATCGTCGTGGGCTCCATATATGAATGTACTTCCTGCTGATGTAGATGCAAATAGGTCATACGTTTATGTGTCAACTGGCCAATCATATTGGATCTATGCGTCTTTTGAAAGAGGGGGAAAAGATGTGCAGGCGTGCAAAACAAGTGATAATAATTGTCAACTATCGCCCCTGAGTAGTTCATGTAAATGTCCTAATGTCCCAAATGGTGCAACATGTGGAGGGGGAAATGTGTGTACGTATGGTGTGAGTAGTCCAAATACAACACCATGATTGGAATTATGCAGTATGAATTATGATATGATAAAAATAGATGGACAAATATTTTCTGAATAATAAAAATTATGTGTAATTCATCTTTCGCTATTCATAATTCGCGTAAAGGGTTTACCTTGATTGAGCTTCTCATTGTCGTGGCAATTATTGGTATTTTGGCTGCACTTTTGATGACAAATTTTGTCGCGATTCGTCAGCGGGCAAGAGACGCTCAGCGTAAATCTGATTTACGGCAAATGCAGTCCTCGCTTGAATTGTATAGGTCAGATAATGGAGCTTATCCTATTACCGGGGCCGGAGTATATACAATCACTCAGACGAATTGTCCTACTCCTGGAAGCTTTAGCGCAAACAATGTGACATATATGCAGAAAATCCCTTGTGACCCAAATGGGACAAGTTACTACAATAGTGGTAATTATTATTACTCAAGTACCGATGGGAGTACATACACGCTTGCTGCATGTATTGAAAACGCCAACGATACCGATACGAATGTAAGTGCGTCTGCCCCTATCGGTTCGAGTGGTTGTCCAGCAGGAAACAAATATTTCATTCTACTAAATCCATGATGCAAATCCCAAATCTCAAGCTGCAAACATCAAAAGTTTTATCCTTGGAGAGTGGCTTTACTTTTATTGAGCTTATCATCGTATTTACCGTGACAGCAATTTTAGGGACAATTGGTATTGCTTCTCTTGCAGGGTATGCCACAAATCAACAAGTAGCATCAACAACACTTGACCTAAAAACACTTTTCCAGTTAGCCCAATCTCGTAGTTCGTCTCAGGTAAAACCTTCGCAGTGCCTAACAGATTTATCAAATCCAAATAATAATAGTACCCTTTTAGGGTATGAAGTAGATTTTTGTAATGGTGCCCAGTTGGGAATGCCGAGCGCTTGTCGTGCAACAGATGATTATGAGGTAAACGCATTGTGTGGAAATGGTATAGGATATACGAATGTTGCAAGTAAAAAATATTCCTCCACAGTCACTATTACCACAACATCACGATCATATTTTTTCCCTGTTTTAAGTGGTGGAGTTGATCATTCCGGGACAGTACAAGTAAGTGAGAAAGGAAGAACGCAATCAATTGGTATTTCCAGTGCGGGGGTTATTCAATGAAAATACAAAAAGGTCAGACGCTCGTTGAGGTACTCATAGGGCTTGCAGCTGCTATTGTTGTGATGGCAGCTATCACGATTATCACTATTACCTCTTTGAGCAATGCGCAATTTCAGAGAGATCAAGATTTGGCAAATAATTACGCACAGCAAGGAATGGAAATTGTAAGAAATCTTGAGTTAACTGACTATAAAACTTTTTCTACACTTTCTGGGACGTATTGTTTTGCTCAAAGTTGTAACGCTATCGCAGGAGCGGTCAATGACACTGGGAGTGCGTGTGGACAAATATCATTTAATAGTTGTCCAGGGACGCTTAATATAGGGAGTTTTATTCGGACCGTAACGTTTCACGCAAATGATGTCGAGGCAGCAAAATGCAACGATGCAGCATCTACAGATAATACAAAGGTTGATGTAACGCTTTCCTGGAATGACCAGCGATGTAAAGATAGGACAAATTTATACTGTCATAGTGTTTTGCTCTCGTCATGTTTTAACAATGAGAGAATTATTCCAACACCCTAACCATGAAGTATGAATTAAGAATTAAGAAGAAAAATATGCTATTGTTCCCAAAAAAAACTATCCATAATTCATTATTCATAATTCGTAATTCCAATCTTGGTTTTACGTTTGTTGAATTACTTGCGGTTATTTCAATTTTCTTGGTGGTTGGAGTATTTGTTGTAAGCATCATTGTTTCGGCATTTCGAGGAAATAATAAAACAAATGCAATTGCGGTTGTCCAGGCAAACGGAACATATGCAATAGGACAAATGAGCAAGTTAATACGAAATTCACGTTCGCTGGATAATTCTGTGCAATGTGGGAGTATTGATAATCCAATTGTTGCAAATTCAATTGCACTTATTGATGTTGATGGACAAAAGACAACATACAGTTGCACTACAGATAATAATAACAAACCTATTATTGCGTCAAATGGCGCAAGTCTTACCGATGCAAATTCCGTGAAGTGGACGCAATGTTCATTTTCGTGTGGTAGAAATACGCCAAGTGACTTTCCGGTAATAGGGATTGCTTTTGCATTGCAATCTGTTTCAAATGGAGGAAGTACATTTGCAGATACTATTGCTTCAAGCTCGGGCGTCGTATTTCAGACGTCTGTCATTATGCGCAATCTCATGCGATAGGCAAGGGTTGACAGCCGGTAGCCTGCATTGATACTCTTATCCTATATGGGCACTTCGCATTCATATTCTCTGTATTCCCAAAAAGGTCAAGTCTTATTGATTGTGGTGTTGGTAATGGTTGTTGCACTTACTGTGGGGCTTTCCCTGGCTGCAAGAAGTGTAACAAATCTTCGTAATGCCAATGAAGCAGTAAATTCAGATAGAGCGTTCTCTGCAGCTGAAGCAGGTATAGAGCGTGTACTGAAATCTGGGACAGAAATTGCGAATGAACAGCTCGATACGCAAACAAGCATTAAGCAAGTTACTATCGATCGCAATTTTGGACGAAGTGCATTTCTTATTAATAATGGGAATCCTCTTCCCCAGGACGATGGTGCAGATATTTGGCTTTCAACGTACCCGGATTATTCTGCGCCTCAATTTTCCGGAAAGCTTCAGATATACTGGGGAGTGAATGCTGCCTGCAGCGATGGGGCTTTGGAGATTATTATAATTTCCGGGACGAAAGCTTCTCCTTCTCTTGCTCGTTATAAAGTAGATCCGTGCAGTACAAGGGGGAATAGTTTTGATAGTCCGACTGGTGGGGGTGGAAATGTTCTTGGGAAATCATTCCTCTACTCTGCAGCTGTTTCAGTTAGCAATGGACTTATCGCTCGAATTATTCCGTTGTATACTGGGACACCTGTAGCGGTTATTGGCACAGATAACGCAGGGAATCCGATTTTGCTTCCAACCCAAGGCGAACTTGTCACTTCGGTTGGTGTTACTGGAGTAACGCAAAGAAAAATATCATATTTTAAAGGGTTTGACGAGTTACCTTCAGAATTGTTTTACTCTATTTTCCAGACACCATAATGAAAAATAAATCCTTTGGACTAGATATTGGGAGCAGTAGTATGAAGGCGGTTTGGTTAGGGACGCAGGAGGGAGGATTCTCGCTCGAAGCAGCAATTAGTAGTCCAACACCAGAAAAAGGTATGCTCTCAGAATCCCCTCTTGACCAAGAGGAAATTGCTCGTGCGATTCGCACAATGCTTGGTGAAGCAAGCATCTCATCAAAGTATGTAAATATTGCTCTACCGGAAAATCAAGTCTACACGCGCATTATTGAAATGCCAGTCTTATCTGATAAAGAAATTGAGTCGGCGATTTATTGGGAAGCAGAGCAGTATATTCCTGTTCCGTTATCAACGATAACGCTTGATTATAAAGTATTAAAGCGTCCACAATCGCCAGAAGAGGGAGCGAAAATAAATGTACTATTAGTTGGAGCACCTACATTACTCATTGATAAATATGAAAAAATCCTTACTCTTGCAGGTCTTACTATTGCATCAATAGAGACGGAAATTCTCTCAGTAATTCGCTCCATTGTGACTGGAGAAGATTTTCTACCAAGCATGATAGTGAGCATGGGTGCAATGAGTACATCTTTGGCAGTTGTGCGAAGCGGATTATTAAGTTTTACCTATTCTATTCCAACAGGCGGGAATGCAATAACGAGGGCAATTTCTGCAGATTTTGGATTCTCTCTTCAGCAAGCGGAAGAATATAAAAAAATTTATGGACTTTCTTCTGAAAATTTAGAAGGGAAAATTGGAAAGGCAGCTCAACCTATTTTAGCTCTCATTATTGCTGAAATGAGAAAAGCAATTGCATTTTATAATGAAAAATATCCAACAGACCCAATTCGTCAAGTCATCCTTTCCGGAGGCGGAGCAAAGCTTCCGGGTTTGACAACATTTTATACCAATGCGATTGGTCTTGAAACACGTATTGCATCTCCTTGGAAAATCTTAGTTGCACAAGAGGTCCCAAAGGATATTGTTGATAACGCTTCTTTATACAACGTTGCCGTCGGTTTGGCAATTCGGTAGGTAGTATGAGTAGCGAAATTAATTTATTACCACAAAGAAAAGGAAATATTTTCCGAAAAGAGCAAACCTTGGCTCAAGTACGAGTTGTCGCTATACTCTGCGTTGTATTATTGATATCTTTGACTGTTGCAATATTTCTTATTAACCAAATAAATTCTCCTAGTGCGTTAAAGTCTCAGCAAGAATCTTTGGTAAATACACTTACGTTAAGCAAAAATACCGCAATACAACAATTACAACTTGTTGATAAACTCAATCACATTCAGGCGATTTTAACCAATAGAGCGACACTGCAAAATAATATTACCCTTGTGCAAAAACAAGTCCCACCAGGAGTTACTATCGTTGGGTTTGATTTAGACAGTAAAGTATTGACGTTAAGCGTAAGCTCTTCAGATCTTACATTAATTAATAAGGTCATAACCAATATGACTACCCTTCTCCGTGGGAAAAAATTTATAAAAAAAATGACGGTTGATGATGTGGTAGCAGACGAAAAAACAGGAAAATATTCTTTAACGATTAATGCATCATTATGAATCCAAAGCTTAAAGTAGACCAAAGCGTTTTTCTCATTTTGTATGCGTATTATAAAGCATACATTATACCGTTTTGTACCATACTCGTATGTATTATTTTGTTTTTTTTGGTTGTGCTCCCACAAGTACAATCATATTTTGCAAATCGAGATACCGTAGTCGCAGATGAGCAGGTAATTCAAGTTCTCAATCAAAATCTTACGACCATTGGCTTGCTGAAAAAAGAAACAGTCGCGCACAATATAACTTTGGTAACAACAGCCCTGCCCTCGGAAAAAGACTTTACCGGTATTTTGAATGCAATTTCTCAAGCGGCAAGCATTGCAAATGTTGGTTTGGGAGATTATAGTTTTCAAATTGGGGATGTATTTGGAGGTAGTCAAAAGAGTAATACTGGTCAATTATCTTTACAAATCGTGCTGTCTTTAACAGGAGACTTATCCGCAGCAAAAAGATTTATCGATGCATTAGCCAAAGAATTCCCTCTTTCTGAAGTAACTTCTGTGAATGCAAGAGGAGATGGTGGGTCTCAAATTAGCGCAAATTTTTTCTACAATCCGTCTCAAGCAGTACAATTTAATCCGTCCTATCCTATTTCTCAACTTTCGCTTCCCCAGCAAAAGCTACTCAAGAGTCTTGGAACTGATTTTTCAAAACCACAAGATACTGCGCTGCCATCCAGAACTGTTGCAACCAGCTCTGCGAGCACACAGTAACTAAAAAGTATTCTTCAGAAGATCGGGACGGTGCTGCTTGGTAATTATTGTTGCTTGTTCGTGTCTCCAATTTTCAATGTTTTTGTGATTGCCTGATAAAAGTACATCTGGGACTTTTTGTCCGTTGTATACTTGTGGAGTTGTATACTGAGGATATTCAAGAAGGAGACCCTCATCCTGAGACAAAAATGATTCATGGGTTGTTGCATCGTCTTTAAGAACTCCGGATACAAGTCTTCCTATACTATCGGTAATAAGCATTGCAGGTATCTCCCCTCCTGTAGTAATAAAATCTCCAATAGAAATTGTCTGATTAACAAGGGAACGAATGCGTTCATCATACCCTTCATAATGTCCGCAAAGAAGAATGAGATGGTCTATTTTTGAAAATTCCTGTGCTTTATCTTGGTTATATGTCTGGCCTCTAGGGTCTAGAAGAATAACTTGTTGTTGTTTCTCAGAAAGTGTTTGGGTTTTTACAGCCTGTATTGCAGCGTCTAGCACATCGACTTTGAGTATCATGCCTGTTCCGCCGCCGTAAGGTTTGTCATCAACCGTCCGGTGTTTTCCTATTCCAAAGTTACGCAAATTGATGATATCAATATCCAACAGCCCTTTTTCGATTCCACGTTTAATAATAGATTCATCAAATGGGCCAACAAACATTTCAGGAAAAAGCGTAATAATAGAGATTTTCATAGATGTATTATAGAAATTTAGGTAATAAATTTTTTTATCATTTTTGCGCTTTGGCATATATTCTCTAGTGAATCATTTATTTCCATGGTGATAAGGCCTGTATATTGTATTTTTTTCAGTGTCTGTAAAAATCTTTTTATTGGTAGCTCTCCTGCTCCTATAGCCATGTGAGTGTATGTAGTAGGGCGTATGCTTGCAGCGAATGCATGATGTTTGTAATCACTTATATGGATATTAACAAGACGAGACGTGTTATTTAGTATAAATCGAACAATATCCCCGCCAGCTTGGGCTAAATGAGTTGTATCCAGCGTAATATGGAAATCATTCATATGCATAAGGGTTTGGAATATGTCTTCGTGCCAAAAAACAGGATTTCTGTACATCACATGATGTTTCTGACTATTTTCAAACCCTGCGGTTATTGCATATTTTTTCTCAAGTTTTTTAATGAATGATATATACGCAGGATCTAATAATTGTGATTTTGCGCTGTCAATATGTAAAACAATAACTTTTGCATGGAGTTGTTGTGCAAGAAGAAAAAGAGAGGTAATTTCTTTTGGTTTGGTAGGTTTAAATAAGTGAATCGGTTGATGAATGCTATATACCTTTATTTTATTTTTTTTGAGAATACTTTCAACACGTTTAATCTCAGAAGTATTTAATAGACGGGGGATGCCTAATTCTATTCCTGATACGCCGGCATTTTTTAATTGAGCAATACTTTTACTAAATCCTGTTTTCTTAAATGTTTGTTTGCGAGCGAGTAATTTATGAACAAGGGATTTTTTGGTAGAAACTATATCACCTAAATAAATAGATGCCGATATTTTCATGAATGTTTACTCAGCGAGTTGGATTTGGACTTTTTTCTGTGCTTTCATTGCAGGAATTTTCATTGCATTGCGAAGTGCTCTAATGACTTTTCCCTCTTTTCCAATAACTTTTCCCATATCTTCCTGAGCGACGTGGACACTAAGGGTAACAAAACCCTCCTCGTCAGTTTCGTCTACGAAGACGTCGTCTGGGTTATCAACAATGGATGTAATAAGTGAAAGGAGTATATCTTTCATGCTTCTATAAGAGTACGGACCGTTGGACTCATTTGTGCGCCTTGACTCACCCAATATGTTACTCTTTCCATATCGAATTTTTTTTGACTTGACGTTGCTGTCTTGGTATACCATCCGAGAAGCTCGACTGCTTTTCCATCCCTCTTATCCCGCTTTTCTTTCACAACCAAGCGGTGTTTGCTTTCGCCTTTTCGGCCTGTTCGCATAAGTCTAATTACTAACATATAAACGATATTGTACCATTATTCTGCTTGCTTCTCAAGTCCGAGCTTTGCTGCCGCTTCTTCTGCTTCTTGTTTGGATTTTCCTTTCCCTTGGCCATATAATTTATCTTTCACATACACCCCGACAGTAAAAATTTTTGCGTGAGAAGGTCCTTCTTCTTCCAATACTTTATATACCGGTGCGGAATGAAGGCGTGCCTGGACGTATTCTTGAAAAAGGCTTTTCGGATCTTTAAAATCCTTTTGTTTGACGATAACAAGCGCCTTGGGGAGAAGAGTGTCTGTAATAAATGCTGAGGCAGCGGTAATTCCTTGATCCAGAAATAGTGCACCAATAAATGCCTCGTAACTATCTGCTAATAGGCTTTGATTTTCCCTCCCTGCAGATTCTTCTTCACCTTTTGATAATTTGAGTCTACTTCCAAACCCTAATTCGCGAGATACCTCGGCCAAGCTTTTTGTATTGACCAAAAGTGAGCGCAAATTCGTCATAACTCCTTCGTCAAAATAATCATAATTCCTATAAAAATACTCAGAAACCACAAAAGAAAGGATACTATCTCCTAAAAACTCCAAACGTTCGTTGGATGGTTCTTTGCTTTTTGCCTCATTCAAAAAAGACCTATGCGTAAAAGCCTGGTCGAGTAAAGTTGGATTGTTAAATATTGGTAATTGTTTCATCTTGTACGATTTTTCCCAGCGCGCCATTTACAAACGACGGACTGGTTTCTCCTCCATATTCTTTTGCGAGTTCTATTGCCTCGTCCAGAATTACTTTCTTAGGTGTATCTTTGGAAAAAAGTATTTCGTATACTGCGAGCCTAAGAATTGCTAAATCTACTTTGTTAATTTTTTCAATAGGAAATTCCGGCGCAGCCTTCCTGATACATGTATCGATTTTTTCTTTATGTTGTAATATCTCTTTTGCTTCTCTTGACACCTCTTGTGTATGAAATTGATACTTAAAAAGTTCTTGTGTGAGCTTTTGACGTCTCACGTGACGTGGATCAAGAGGATTTTTCATGAGATACTACTTTACTACTTTTACTAATGACTTCTTGTCCTTTATAATACCCACAATGTGTGCATACACGATGTGGCATTGTTGTATTTCCACAGTTTTTACACACAATTCCTTTTGGAATGAGTAAGTGAATACTTGCTCGTCTTTTGCCTTTTCTTTGCGTTGAATGTCGTCGTTTTGGCTCGTGTGGCATATAGGTATTTTACCTTAAACTCAACTTTTCTGCAAGGATGAAGTAGTAGTTATTTTACAATCTTATATTTTGCTAGGAGAGTACCCTGCTTATTCAGCTTTTTATAACTTAATAGTTGCAATTTGATAGAAAAGGGTAGGTGTTGAAAAAGTAAATTACCTTTGCCGAAAAGAAAAGGTTCAATAGTGAGCCAGAGTTCATCAATCAAGTGTTCTCTAACAAAAAGCGTATTTATTGTTTCTCCACCAAGGAGTAATGCCTCTTTGTACCCCCTTGTTTCTAATTGCTTAATGAGTGCAATAGGAGATTTATTCGTGAATTCAAGCATGTCGGGTAGAAATTGACTTTGAAATGCGACAGGTGTGTTGGTAAAAACTATTCTTAGCTTTCCTTTTTTGTGTTTCATCATTGATTTGGCTACGTCATAGGTTTTTCTTCCCATAATGAGCAATTTATTTTTTTGAATGAGGGAGAAAAAGTATTCTTGATCTTCTTGCGAGCTCCAGTGATAAATGGAGGAGTCTGTATCATTTGTGGTTCTGCCATCGACAGAGGCTACCATTATGCAGACAATTTTCATTGAGTGTCAGTTTTTAACCATCTCACGCCCCAATATACGAGAGGAGTTTCAATAACTGACATAAAGCACCTCAATAGCCAGTATGGTAATGCAATACCGGCAATAAAGCTGAAATTGCTGATAAATGACGCATCAAGCGCATAGAATGCGAGTGTTATAAAGATTGCTGTGTCTAAAAATTCACTAACAAAATTTGAGACGTTGGTACGAAACCATAAATTTTTTTTGCCAAGCTTTTCACGTAATTTGGCAAAAATAAATATGTCAGAAAATTCGCTAATGGCAAATGCTATAAGACTCGCTGCGGAGAAACGAGCAGAAATACCAAAAATAGTAGCGTAGGCAGGTTCGGTAGGGGCAAATCGTTTGCTTGCTGGTAAATGGGTTGCGAGAAGAGAGAAAAGTAATAAAAAGAAAATCATAAAAAGGCTACTTCGGACAATACTTTGTGCTCGTTTTTTCCCAAATACTTCAACGATAATATCATTAGCAGCATAAATAAAAGGAAGAATGAAAATTACTACAGTAGCGTTTAGATGAAATGATCCAATAGTTGCAATAGGAAATGTTTTGGAGCCCATTAATTCAGAAATCATTACGCAAGTTATATAAAATGCAGCCAGAAAATCAAATTTTTGAACATTAAGCATACAGGTATATTATCAGTTCTTTCCCAAATTGCAAGACGCATTTTTTATTGATGCAATAAAAATGAAAGTGTATACCATGTCCTGACCCCTGCACATGAAAGTATATATCTGGTATTGATTTTGTAAACTCGTTGTGCATATTATAAATATATGAGTGAACGACCAATAGAAAGGTATCTTTTTGATAATGCATGGCAGCAAGAACGCGAACGTTTAGCGGCTATTGAGCGTTCATTCGACCCGGGAACAATTCGTGAAATTGAGGCAACAGGAATCAGTAAGGGGTGGCAATGTCTTGAGGTTGGTGCTGGAGGAGGATCTATCGCAGAATGGTTATCTGATCGCGTTGGGAAACGTGGTCGTGTCATAGCAACAGATATTGATACACGTTTTCTTGCTGCAATTAGGAAGCCAAACCTAGAAGCACTTCAACACAACATCGTAACGGGTGATTTACCCCAAAATGCTTTTGACTTAATCATATGAGACTGCTCTTGGATATGTTGCCTGATAAAGATACCGTGCTACAAAAATTCGTAGATGCGCTTAAACCAGGTGGGTGGCTTGTGCTAGAAGAATTTGATTTAGAACATCAACTACCAGATCCTGGTGCCGGTTCTAGCGCAATTGCTTTGTTTAAAAAAGTTCATTTAGCATTCCAACGTAATTTAGAAGCTAGAGGAGCTGATTCTGCTTCTGGTCGAGAATTGCCTCGCTTATTTCGTCAGCATCGTTTGGAAAATATTAATGCAGAAGGGCGTGCATTTATTCGTCAGGGAGGAGAACCAGGAAGAGTTGCGTGGCGTTTGAGCCTTGAAAGAGTAGCGCCACTTTTAATTGAAGAGGGTTCGTTGACCCAGGAAGAAATTAGTCAACATTATCTTCAACTCGACGATCCAAATTTCTTTTATCTCTCTCCGCTCATGGTAGCGACAAGGGGACAAAAGCCAACTACAGAAACAACTTTATCTCAGTCTCAAACTCAGGGTCGACGACTATGGCCTTGGCAACGTTCGTAGAAGAATTATACTCCTTGTTTATTTCAATGATTTTCTTTGGGAATTGATCCCCTTTAGAGTTTTATTATTGTAACCATTTTGTAAAAACTTTATAAGAGAATGGTAAGAATAGTCCTTGACATGAGGCTAGACAGGAGTAAAATTAAATTATTCTAAGGATTTTATTTGATATATGGCTGCGGAAATGATTCCTCTTAAGAGTGAATCTGTTATATTTCAAGATAGCCCTCTTCATCAAGCGCATGAATATGTTGCGAAATTCCCAGGCTTGTCATTGTATATTGCACAGGCACCATGGGCATTAAAGTTATTAAGTCAGCTATGGACTACGCAAGAGCTGGAAGAGAAAGGGAGACATTCCGTTAGGGTTGCGGCAAATGCTGAAATAGTTGGGAAGGAGTATTTTCATTTACCTCAAGTATTGATGCATCCATTAATTGAAGCTGCTTTTACTCATGATGTAGGTTTTGAAGGGTTAGATCCTGAAGTACTAAAAGCGTCGAATTGGTCTGATGCATTACGAGATCATGCGCAACGATCAGTTGATAAGATACTTCCATTTAGCCGTGCTGCTGCTGCTGTGGCAATAGCAGTGCACCGGGATGGTGCAATCAGAGAAAGAGATGGCGCCATTAATATGTACCCAACAGTTGTGCCTCTTGCGCTACGAGACACGACAGCCGAAGACGATGTTCGTGTCCTCCATGAGAAGGGTGTTCCCCAGCTTTTATCGCTATTGGACAAAATTGACGCAATGCGCGCTCCGCGCATGTATCGAGAAATTAATCCTAACAGACCCGATTTTTTTACAAAAGCACAGACACAAGATCGTTTGGCTGCTATGAAAGATACACACAGAAATCGTGTATATCCAGATGATGATTTAATTGAATTTGCTTTGAATGCGTGGGATATTGTTGATGCTCGGATGAGATCTAATCAGGCGCAACTTGCCCGAGTATAGTTTCTTCTAGCTTCTTTAGTAGGTCAGGATATTTTCCAAGTTCTGGGAAAATTTTTATCGCTTCTTGCTTTGCATTTTCAATAAGTCCGATATCACCAAATGAGGCAATTTTAAGCCAGCGCCTTCCATGCTGAAGTGTGCCATACAACTCTCCCGCGCCACGCATTTTCAAGTCTAGCTCGGCAAGTACCGCGCCACTATGCATTGTTTCCATTGCCTTGAGTCTTTTTGCAGTGGCATCTTGCTTGGAATCTGTAAATAAAAGGCAATAGGATTGTTGGTCTCCCCTACCCACCCGTCCGCGAAGCTGGTGAAGTTGTGCAAGTCCAAATCTATCTGCTGCTTCTATAACAATAATGGTTGCGTTGGGAATATCTATACCAACCTCGACGACCGGAGTTGCGACCAAAATATCTATTTTTTTATCCCTGAAATTTTGCAATACTTCGTCTTTCTCTTTTGCTTTTTGCCGGCCATGCAAAAGCCCAAGCGTGAGTGTGGGAAATATTGTTTTTTGCAAGCGTTCAAATTCAACTGCTGCTGCTTTCACTGAAGGCACTGTTTCTGACTCTTCTATAAAAGGACAAACAATAAATGCTTGGTTTCCTTCTTTGACTTGTTTCTCAATCCATCCGTATGCACCCTCTCTTTTTTCAGGCGGGACAAGCCATGTTTTAATTTTGAGTCTCCCAACAGGCATTTCATTAAGCACAGACATATCAAGGTCGCCATACAGAGTAAGCGCGACAGTACGAGGAATTGGCGTTGCGGTCATGGTGAGAAGATGAGGATTTGTGCCCTTTTCTCGTATGAGCGAGCGTTGTGTCACGCCAAAGCGCTGTTGCTCGTCTATGATGACAAGCCCAAGTCGGTCAAAGTTTATTTTTTCAGACAAAACAGCATGAGTACCAATAAGGATATCGAATCCTCTCTCGTCATTGCGAGGAACTTGTGACGTGGCAATCTTTTTGCTTTGACGAGATTGCTTCGTTATACTCGCAATGACTGGTTTTATCCCCTTGGTTGATCCTGTTCGTAATTCTACTCTTACCCCCAAGGGTTCGAGGAGTTTTTTTATCGTTTGGTAGTGTTGCTGTGCTAAAATTTGTGTTGGTGCCATAAGGACAGACTGGAAACCATTCAGGTGTGCAAGGTACATGGCTATTGCACCAACCACTGTTTTGCCGCTTCCCACATCTCCTTGCAACAGTCTATTCATTGGTTCGTGTCCAGAAAGATCTTGAAAAATTTCATGTATTGCACGGTTTTGTGCATCGGTCAGCTCAAATGAGAGAGACTTGAAAATTTTTTCTAATGCTTTCTGATGTTCTGTAATAGTAAAAGTATTTCCTTTGGAATGTTGCTTCCATTCATGCCTTCTTTTTATAGCGCCTAATTGTATGAGAAAAACTTCATCAAAAGCCAGACGTGCTCGAGCACTTTGAGCATCTTCCAGGGTGTCTGGAAAATGTATATAAGACAACGCAGTTGGATAGTCAAGATACCCATGCGAAGCCCGAATGCTTTGGGGAAGATAGTCGCTAAGGGGTTGGGATAGCAAATTGTAAACTTGGCGTCTGAGCCATTTAGACGAGACACCGGCGGTTTCCGGGTATATTGGGACAAGTCTTCCTGTATGAATACTTTTTCCTGTTATGTCTAAAACTTCATAGGTTGGTGCAATAAGGACAAGAGAGTGTCCGTTATGTTCGACTCTTCCAGAAAGTGAGACTCTGTCTCCTGGGTGAAGTGCAGTGGTAATAAACATTTGGTTAAACCATAAAACATCCAGTGTTCCTGATGTATCTTGGACTTTGGCTTTTTGGAGTTTTTTGTACCTTTTAGTAAATTCATTTTTTATTTCCAAAAGTGTGCCTTGGATGGTAACGACTTCCCCTTCCTGAATGGTATTGATAGGAGAAATTAAGGAAAAGTCATCATAACGAAATGGCAAATGAAGCAGGAAATCTCCAAAAGTTGTAATGCCTAATTTTTCCAGTCTCTTCGCATACATCTTGTATACACGACTTGCAGAAGACAATGGTGTATGTAGATCCATGAGGTTATTTTACCTCCTTTGTCATTCCTACGCCAGCCCACCTTTGGCAGGAAGCGAGAATCTATCGGGGTCCGGTACTCTGCTAGAATTTCACTCGCGTCACCCCTTTTTAAACAATTTAACAATAATGTAATAGTAAAGCAATGGAGTTTTATTGTCCGAAGAAAGGTAAATACGTCAAAATAGACGCAAGGATAAGCGCCACTGAGGCAATAACAACAACTGTTTTCCAAATCCATGTATGTTTTCGAAAAAGTTCCATATAAATAAAATTTCTAAGTACCTAATTATTCTAATTGACCTAATGAAATCCCAACTACCAATTGTTGCTTGGTGCTTTTTTAGAAATTAGATCAATTAGGTTAATTTTTATTCACCCTAATGTATTTCCTCTTCCCTACTTTAAGTATAACCGAGTCTTCAATCGCAATTTCCAGATTAGGGTCTTCAATACGCTCATTGTCTACCTCTACTCCACCTTGTTCGATAAGTCTTTTTGCCTCTGACTTACTTGCTGCAAGACCGGTATATACCAATAGATCTGTCAGAGTAAAAAGCTTTTCTTTTACCGTAATCACTGGAATTTCATCTGGCATTTCTTTCTGTTGTACAGTTCGTTGAAAATAATCTTGTGCTTTTTCCGCTGCTTGTGCGCTATGAATTTCGGTTACCAATAGTGTTGCTAGTTCCATTTTGATATCTCGGGGATTTTCATTGGTTTGTAAGCGCTTCTCAATTTCTCTGACTTTTTCCATGGAAACATTTGTTGCTAAGGTAAAGTATTCGATAAGTAACTCGTCGTTAACTGCCATAATTTTTGCATACATATCTTCTGGAGTGTCTTCTAGCCAAATAGCATTCCCCCACGATTTGCTCATTTTTCGTCCATCAGTACCAATAAGAAATTCTGTAGCTAATACAAAACTCTCTTGTCCACGCAAATCTTTTTGCAATACTCGCCCAGCTTGCATATTGAATGTTTGGTCTGTGCCACCAATCTGAATATCAGTATCCATATGATAACTATCATACCCTTGCAGAACAGGATACAAGAGTTCGTGCAGGCCAACTCGCTTGTTATCTTGCAATCTTTTTCTGATAAGCTCACGCCCGACAAAATCCCCCACTGAGAAATGTTGACATAATTTAACAATATCTTCAAAAGACAATTTTTTTAGCCATTCACTATTCATAACAACAGAAACTTTGGAAAAATCGACAATTTTTTCTGCCTGTTTTTTATACGTTTGAAAATTCTCCTGAATTTGCTCTGCAGTTAAGACAGGTCTTTCCGTATCCTTATCTGACGTATCACCAATGAGTGCAGTAAAATCTCCAATAAGAAATTTTACATTGTGTCCCAATTGGGCCAGAGCTTGCAGTTTTCTCAAAGGAACAGCATGGCCAATATGAATTCGTGTCGCTGTAGGGTCAATCCCCAAATAAATATTAAGTTTTTTTCCAGACTCAAGGAATTTGCGTAATTCTTCCTTTCCAGGAATAATATTTGCAACACCTCGTGTGAGCAATTCTTCGTGTGTAACCATATTCTGAAAGTATATCATATTTGAATTCAATGACTAACTAGATGTTATTGGCAAGCTTGAAGGGCAAGTAGACCTTCTAATCCGAATTCAAAATCGGGAGAGATCTGGGGTTTGACTGTCTTCTGTAAAAAGAACAATTAAACCCCAGTATTTTTATCTTCCAATCACATCAACGTATGTTTGAGGTGCTTCTTTGTTGGGCGCGCGTCGGATATTTGGTAACCATGATTGCATTAATGCAAGTTCTTCACTATCGACACCGGTTGTGACAGGAGCATATCCTGGTTCTGGTGCGCCAGGATATGTCTGTACGGATGTATCTTCTGGTTTTGATTGTATTTTTTCTATTATCATATATTTCACCTCCCCTCCTTCGCTAAAGCTTCGGAAGGGCAAGCCTTCTCACTGAGTTCAAAGCGCGATGTTTAAGAACACAAAAAAACCTCCCGAGATGGGAGGTTATGTGTTTTTCTTTGCGTTTACACGCTCACATTACCTCCCGAGGGAAGTAAAAAAGAAAAAACTAAATAATTTCTGCGAATGTGTTGCCATGTGATATTATTATGACAGATGATTGAGGATTCGTCAACTGAATTTGCCAACCCAAAGCCTAGTGCGTATAATCAAAACATGGGCACATTTCGTAGACAGCGTAGAAATCATTTTCTGGGACGATTGCTGAAAACAATTCTTTTTCCAGGAAAAGGGAGAAGTGTCTCGAATGTACTCTTGCTCAGCAAACTCACAACCTACGCGTTTTATGGCCTCATAGCATTTGTTATTATAACTATTGGTTTGTTTTTCTGGTATGGAAAAGACTTGCCAACGCCTGGAAAATTAGTGAATAATAATTTATCAGAATCAACGCGTATCTATGATAAAAAAGGAATTCTTCTCTATTCCGTCTATGAAAATCAAAATCGAGTGTATGTAGGCTTACCCCATATTCCTAAAAACCTCCAAAAAGCAACCATTGCTATTGAAGATAGAAATTTTTATACCAATCAAGGATTTTCTATCAAAGGATACTTTCGTGCATTCATTGGTATCATTACATTACGTGGAATTTCTGGAGGATCTACTTTGACCCAACAGCTTGTCCGAAATGTATTATTACAATCATTTGCCCAAACACTCCCAAGAAAAATTAAAGAGCTTATTTTAGCAATTCAGGTAGATAAAAAATACAGTAAAGACCAAATCTTAGAAATGTACCTTAACGACGTTTCCTATGGGGGCGCAAATATTGGCGTTGAGGCGGCATCGGAAAGCTATTTTGGAAAGCATATTCAAGATATAGATTTGGCTCAAAGCGCATTTTTAGCAGGTCTTCCACAAGGGCCAAGCCTTTATTATCCATTTAATGGTCATAAGTATTATATTGCTCGCTCAGAGCAAGTCTTGTCAGCAATGGTAGATGTTGGAGACCTAACGCAAGCACAGGCGAATGCAGCGTACAAAGAAGTCCAAGGATTTACATTTGGTTCGGAAAAAAATGTATCTCTCAAAGCTCCGCATTTTGTTTTGTATGTCAAACAACTTTTGTCCCAGCAATTTGGCGCACAAGCTGTTGAAAATGGTGGGCTTCAGGTCACGACAACACTTGACTATGATATTGAGAAAAAGGCAGAAGAAGTCCTCAAGCAGCAAATTGAAGGATTAAAATCTCAAAAAGTAGGAAATGGCGCAGTTGTTGTCATGGATCCTAAGACTGGGAATATTTTGGCAATGGTAGGAAGTAAGGATTATTTTGCAGATCCAGTGCCTGCCGGGTGCAAGCCAGGGGTTAATTGTGTGTTTGAGCCGGATGTGAATGCGTCTTTGTCAAATAGACAGCCAGGATCGTCTCTCAAGCCTGTTATCTATGCGACTGCATTTGAAAAGGGATATACGCCAGCAAGTGCTATTTTGGATGTGCCAACAGATTTCCCAAGCGGAGATCCAACTACTCCTGTATACTCCCCTGTGAATTATGACGGAAAATTTCATGGGCCTGTACAAATCCGTTTTGCATTGGGAAATTCATTTAATATTCCGGCTGTGAAGACACTTGCTCGTGTGGGGATTAGGGATGCTATGCAAACAGGATACAATATGGGGATTCAAAACTGGAATCCAACACCCGATGTTTTACAGCATGTTGGACTCTCTTTGGTACTTGGTGGACGCGAAACAACACTTGTAGACGAAGCAACAGCATACAGTGTTTTTGCAAGTGGAGGAATTAAACATTTGCCAGTATTTATACAAAAAGTAACCGATAGCCGGGGAAATGTTTTGTATTCTGCTCCAAATCAAGCAGGGACGCGGGAATTACCACAAAACATCACTTTTCTGATATCGCACATTTTACTTGATAATAATGCACGTATTGCAGAGTTTGGGCAGTATTCGTCGTTAGTCGTCGCAGGCAAAACCGTTTCTGTCAAAACAGGAACCACAGATAACAAACATGATAATTGGACTGTTGGATACACGTCTTCATATGTTGTTGGAGTATGGGTTGGGAATAATGATAATTCTGCGATGAGCCAACAGCTTGCATCCGGCATTACCGGGGCAGCACCTATTTGGAATAGTGTCATGTCTTTTGTTTTGAAAGGAAAAAATGACGAACCACCGCAAAAACCAGATGATGTGGATGCACTAACAGTCGATTCAGTTTTTGGCGGATTACCAGAAGATGGACAACCTACACGTTCTGAGTATTTTATTAAAGGGACAGAGCCTACAGCAATTTCCCCTGTGTATCAAAAAAAAGATGGAAAACTTTACTATATTGTGCGTGAATCAGACCCAGTGAGCACAGATGGACATAATAGATGGCAAGAAGGGATTGATAGTTGGATAAAAACTTCGCACTCAGCAGCAGATTATCAATGGTATCCGCCAGATGATTTACTCAAAAGCTTAAATGCTCAGCCTCCATCAGATACCCCGACACCAACGCCTTAAATTAGTATTTTGTATTTGGTATTTAGTATTTTGCAAGTCTGGCTTTAATAAAAGTGAAAATTTCAAGAAAAGTATACTAAATACAAAATACAATATACCAGATACTACTTTATCTTTGCGTTGAATTCTTTCTGGAGCATGTTGATAATTTTTCCCCTGACTTTTGCAACATCTTCTGTTGTCAAATTTTTCTCTTTGTCCTGGTAGACTATATGAAACGTTCGAGAATTCTCAAATTGGTCAAGAAGTGATACATCGACAATCAGCGGACTTTGTTTTTGAATATCATGGATAATGATACCTGTTGCAATGGATTGTTCAACAACGAGGGAAACATCTTCCATAATTGGTGGGTATTTCGGTAAGGGAGTATACGTTTTCTTCAGAGTTGCATGAGATACCATTGTGTCAAAATTCAATTCAAAAGAAATAGACTCTGTGTCTAAGACTTCAATTTCTCCCAACATTTCTTTTCCCAAGTAGACATCTGCTCCAAGACCGCCTTTGGAAAGCTTTTGAAAAACCAATTCCCCAAGACCCATGGCGTCAGCCAGTTGTTCTACTATCCCCTTAACACGAAAGAAATCCACGTGAGGTTGTTTGAGTATTCCTGCAAGGGTGCGGATTTCTTGGGGTAAATCTTTTACCCTTTTTTTATAAATATTTGCTACTTCAAATATCTGAATACTTTCTCGTGACTTATTTTCTTGCACTACTAAGAGAAGGCTTGGAGTAAGCGTGTTACGCAGATGTGCGTGTTCTGCATCCAAAGGATTGGAGAGCGTCACGGCGTTTTCTAGGGGCCCTTCAAACAGTGTTTCTGACACCATCGAATAGGTATAAACTTCAGTAAATCCCCAATCTTTAAAAAGATCTTTGACTTTACTTTCCCAATAGAATGGATTTTGACTCATATGATATGGAGACATTTGGGTAAATGGTGGTAAGGCAGTTGGAATAGTATGGTACCCATACATTCTTGCTACTTCTTCAGCAATATCCTCAGGAATTGTTACATCAAGCTCTCGCCATGTAGGAACATTGACATGAAGTGTGTCTTTGACTACTTGTATTTCAAAGCCCAAAGACTCAAGTATTGTAATGGATTGTTTTATTGGTACATCTACGCCGATTACCCCTTGTATATATGCATTATTTACAGAAATGGTATGTTTTTTTGGTTTATCGATATATATATCAAGTATGTCACTTATAATTTTTGCGTTTGCATACTTTTGATAGAGCTCAATACCTCTGAGGAGTGCTGCCTTTGCTAATTCGGGATCTATCCCCTTTTCATTTAATGCTGCGGCTTCTGTCCGAATAGCAAGTCCCATAGAGGTTTTTCTTATTCTCCATGGGTCATTATTGTCAAAGAAAAAAACAACTCGCTTGGTATCATCTGTTATGACGCTATTGTCAGTCCCCATAATACCCAGTAAATCCACAATCTCTCCTTCTCCATTGTCTGCGACAATGTCCCCCCCAGGAAGTACATGTTCTTTTTTGTCAAGTGTAATAATTTTTTCACCTTTTTTTGCCTCACGGATAATAAGGGTATGATTTTTGAGTCGATCATAGTCAAATGCATGTGCCGGGTGGCCAATTTCAAGCATAACGTAATTGGTAATATCTATAAGAATATTGAGAGAACGAATATTTGCAGCTTCCAGTCGCTCTTTCATAAATTGGGGTGATTCTTTTTTTGACACCTCCATAACAACTCCCATAACCCGTCTTACTAATTTTTTATCCACTTTGACTGTTAATTCTGCTGGTTTTTGCGTCTGCATTTTGGGACGAGCAAGTGCTAGTGGAAGAAGAGTTGCTTTATAACCGAAAGAGGGCAAGACGGTTGCAGCTTCCCTAGCAATTCCTCTGACAGATGCCATATCTGGCCTATTTGTTGTGATTTCAATTGAATATACCCAGTCTGAGACACCATATTTTTCAACACGCTCAATTGAAGCGCTTGTCAAGCTCATTGCCCGAGCAATATCCGCGGGTTTTGCTGTTGTTGTAAGATGTTCTCGCAAATGGCTGTCTAAAATTTTAATATCCATACACGTCTTTTTTCTGTCATTGCTTCGTCACGCTCGCGATGACATTTTAACAATTTAAAATTGTTCCAGAAACTCAAGCTTATTTGAGTAAAGCAAACGCAAGTCATCTATTTCTATTCCTTCTTTCATCATAAGGACTCGCTCTACGCCCCATCCGAATGCAAAACCTGAATATTTTTTACTGTCTATTCCTCCATATTCCAAAACATGTGGATGCACCATTCCAGCGCCGCCCATCTCCAACCATCCTTCTTTGCAAAGCTTACAACCACGGCCAAGGCAAACACCACACGTGACATCAATTTCGAAAGAAGGTTCGGTAAATTGAAAGTGATATGGTCTAATGCGAGAGGTTCTTGTATCTGCGAAATAGGATTTTACAAAATAGTCCAAAACCCCTTTTAAATGGACAATAGAAATATTTTCTCCAACAACCAGTCCTTCAAATTGATGAAACATTTGTGTATGGGATACATCAGATTGTCTTCTGTATGTTTTGCCTATATTAAGCATGCGGATACTTAATGGCTGGTGGTTGATGGTACTTTCTTTTACAGCTTTCTCCATTTCTCGTACCTGACCATTGGACGTGTGAGGCGTTAGGACAATTTGTCCCATTTTGCTGTCTGTATCCTCTGTTGTGAAGAAAGTTTCCCAATCATCTCGGGCCGGATGATTTTGAGGAAAATTAAGCGCGGTAAATGCATACCAATCCCACTCAACTTCAGGATATCTCACACGAGTAAATCCTATTTTTTCAAAAATAGCAGTTATTTCTTCAATTGCCTGAGTAGTAAGGTGTAAATGACCAAGTTGAGGTTTTATTCCTGGGTTGGTAACATCAATTCGCGCACGTTCTTTGGAAAAAGTTGTTTTTTTGAGTGTTGTTAGTTGACTATCGAGCGCATTTTGAATAGTCTCTTTGACTTCATTTGCAAGTTGTCCGATTTCAGGTCTTTTTTCGAGTGGGACCTTTGGAAGTTCTTTTAAAAGTTGTGTTAATTTTCCACTTTTTCCTAAAAATTGCAATTTTATTTCTTCTAAAATTTTTCCATCTCGCGCATCAATGATGAGAGACAAAGCTTCATTTTTGAGATTCATTAAATTTTCTTCCATATGCTTAGATTATAAACTAATAGTTTTCTACTGTCATCCTGAGTTGTCGTAACCGTCCAGGAGTTTCCAAACCCTCGTCATCGCGAGGCTATGAAATAGCCGTGGCGATCTCTTGAAATCCTCGCTTCTTTCAGGATGACAGGTCTAAAATACAAAAAAACCCCGTTATAACGGGGCTGTGGCAGAGTGCTCAAAAGTTTTTATGCTTTCTTTGCTAACTCAACCACGTGCGTAAAGGTTGCTAGGTCGTTAAGGACTAAATCTGCAAGCATTTTGCGGTCTAAAGTAATTTTGAGTACTTTGAGTTGTTTCATGAGGGCGCTATAGGAAATACCTTGTTGTTTGGAAGCTTCTGAAATACGGGTTATCCAAAGTTGTCGAAAATCTCTCTTACGATTTTTTCGTCCTTGGAATGCATACTGACCAGCTTGAAGCACTGCAGCTTTTGCAGTTCTGACAAGCTTGCTTCTGCTTCCCCTGTACCCTTCTGCTAATTTGAGAAGCTTGTTATGTTTTCTTCGTGATACTAATCCTCTTTTTACTCTCATATTACAGTGCTCCCAACATTTGTTTGATTTTCTTTGCAAATGCTTTACTTAAAACTCCTGGGACATTTTGTCGTCGAATTCTACTTTTTGACTTTTTGCTCATTAAATGACCGTGATATTGGTGTGCAAAAAGCACTTTCCCGGTTTTGGTAACCTCAAAGCGTCTTTGTACCGATCGTTTGATTTTCTTCTTTGGCATATATTTATCCTTCTCTTGCATCTTCGCCAGTGACTGTTGCCTGAGTCTTTCCCGGTGCAACGATGGCTATCATTTGCTTGCCTTCCAATTTTGGCTCCTTCTCAATTTTTGAAATTGGAGAAAGAATTTCTGTTATCTTTGCGACAACTTCATATCCAAATTGTGGCCTTGTGACTTGTCGGCCTCTGAATTTAACAACAAATCGTACTTTATTCCCATCCTCTAAAAAGGATTTTGCTCGATTTGCAGAAATCTGCAGATCGTGGTCGTCCATAAAGGGTCCAAGACGGACTTCTTTTGTCTCGGTTGTCTTCGCGTTGCGTTTTTCTTCTCTTTTCTTCTTCTCCTGCTGATATAAAAACTTTTTATAATCAACAATTTTTGCAACCGGTGGCGAAGCCGACGGAGCAATTTCTACCAAATCCATCTCCACTTCACGCGCTTTTTCTAACGCTTCAAATTTACTTAAGACTCCAAGTTGTTTGCCTTCATTATCCAAAACGCGTAGAGTTGAGGCATTAATGCGCTCATTTATCCGGTAATGGATGGTAGTATCTTGTCTTTTATGAAATCTTTTTATCAATTTTTTCTTGTAAATTTGCTACAAATTCCTTTACAGAAATTTGTCCAAGGTCCTGGCCAGATCTTTCTCTGACAGAAAGAGAAGCATTTTCTGCTTCTTTATCCCCTATTATACCTAATAGAGGTACTTTTTGTAAAGCATGAGTGCGAATTTTGGCTTGGAGCCTTTCTGCGCTCTCATCGACCTCAGAGCGAATTCCTTGTTTTTTTAGTTCTTCGTTCACTTTTTTGGCATAGTCAATGTGTCTATCAGCAATTGGAAGGAGTGCCACTTGGACTGGTGCAAGCCAGAGAGGAAGTGCACCAGTGTAATTTTCAATAAGAATACCCAGGAAACGTTCGAATGATCCATAAATTGCTCGGTGAAAGACAACCGGTTGTACTTCTTTTCCCTCATTATTAATATATTGCAAGCTAAAATTTTTCGGCTGTTGGAAATCAAGCTGAATAGTACCCGTTTGCCATTCTCTTCCCAGTGAATCGCGCATCAAAATATCAACTTTTGGTCCATAGAACGCTCCTTCACCAGGTGCCTCAAAATACTCTTCTCCGGATGTATCTAGGACTTTTTGTAATTCTTTTTCAGCAATGTCCCAATCTTTCCCCTCCCCCATAAATGTAACAGGTCTTGTCCCAAATCGTAATGTATATTTCAGATCGAAAGCGGCATAAAATAACTTAATCATCTGCATAATTTGTGTAAATTCTTCGCCAATTTGATCGATACTGATAAAAATATGTGCATCGTCCTGGTGGAATTCACGTGCTCGAAAAAGCCCATTGAGCGTCCCGGATAATTCAAATCTGTGAAGCGCTGTTGTTTCGGAAAGTCTCATGGGAAGGTCACGATAACTTCTTGTCTTAGATCCAAAAATAATCATTGCATTAGGGCAGTTCATGGGTTTGATACCGAATACCTCTGACCCAACATACGGGTCCTGAGAATCTTCGCGCAGATAACTCATTGGTGAGATAAACATATCATCTCGATAGTGAAACCAATGGCCTGAAGTTTCATAAAGCTCTTTTTTTGAAAGGATTGGCGTCATGACCTCCTGGTATCCAAAATCTTTATGGACTTTGCGTGAGAAGTTGAGAAGCTCATTGAATACCAATAATCCCTTTGGTAACCAATATGGCATGCCCGGCGCAGTATCTGCAAAGATAAACAAATCAAGCAAAGGGCCCAATTTTTTATGATCTCTTTTTTCTGCCTCTTCAAGCATAGTAAGATATTTTTCCAAATCCTCTTTGGTAAAAAATGCGGTTCCATAGATACGAGTAAGCATTTTATTTTTTTCACTTCCCCGCCAGTATGCACCTGCTATTTTCATCAACTTGAAGTGTTTTAATTCTTCTTTTGGATTTTCTATATGTCCGCCTTTGCACAGATCCCAGTAGTTACCTGACTTGTAGAACGTAAGCGTTTGGCCTTCTTTACTAAATTCCTCAATAAGTTCTGCCTTGTACTCATTTCCAGGATATTCTTTGAGTGCATCCTCTTTGGAGAGTTCATGTCTTTCAAAATGATCCCATGACTTCACAATTTCATGCATCTTTTGCTCAAGTCTGGCGAAGTCCTTTTCTGATAATTGAATGTTTTCCGGAAATTCAAAATCAAAGTAAAATCCATTTTCAATTGCAGGGCCAATTGCTCTTTTCGTCTTAGGCCAAATTTCCATGACAGCAGCGGCAAGTAAATGCGCTCCTGAATGTCGTAGATGTTCTAATTTTTCTTTATCTTCCATATGCGTATGATAGCAAATTCTCCTCTCTTTGAAAACGTTTACTATTTTTTTACCATTTTTTTACCCATTTCCCGGTATGTAGCTTCAGTTCCATACCTGGTTCGGAATCGAAGCTACATACCGGGTATACATATTATTTTGTATTTCCAATCGGACCTTCGTATTTTCTGAGCCAGGTAATAAAGTCGACAATAATGTCTACCATATATTCATGATACTCCTGCCCTTTTTTCGGACTTGCTCCGATAGAACTTGAGAAAGAACCATTTGGCGTAAAAGCTTTTTGCTCGCGGCTATTCCAGGGAATATCGATAATTTCTCCACTTGGTCCAAATAAATCTTCATTTGAATATTTCGAAAAGATTTTTTCAAAATTAACTTTTCCACGGGTAAGTTTGTCCTTTTTTATCAAATGAGGATACTTATACCAGACATGAGATATTTCCAATTCTCCTGCATGGTGCTCGTTGGTGCTTTTAATTTTTGCAGAGATTTTTCGCGCGATTTTCCAAGGATCGATAACTGCAAAAAATACTTCCGGCAAGTCATATTCATGCAATTCTTTTGCTGCGGTATTGAGCGCAGGTAAATTAGCAAGCTTATGGCCGTTAATAATAAGAATTTTTCTAAAACCATGTTTGGCAAGGCTTTTACTTACATCTTTTATTACCTCAATAAGCGTTGCAGGATGAAGAGAGATAGTACCGGGAAATCCCGAGTGATGACTTGAATCTCCAAACCAAATTGGTGGCGTTACCAGTACATTTGCCTTCTTGGCACTGTCTTCTGCCAGTGCAATTGCTGCATATGCATCAACTCCCAATGGGCCTGCTGGTCCATGCTCTTCAGTGCTACCTGCAGGAATAATAGCGATATCATTATTTTTAAGATACTCTGCTACATCTTCCCAGGTATTTTCTTGTATCCATACAGATCGTAATTTTTTCATATTGTTTCACCTCCTTTCAGTTTTCTTCTTCCAAACCATATAGGTGGTGCATTCGTAAGATACAATATTGGAATATCTTTTGGCATAAGTGGTGCTGCAAGATCTTTTCCACCATTAACAAAAAAGATACCATGGTGTTGCTGTGCAATTCGTCTCAAAATTATGTGTTCTCTCAGCCTCATCTCAATGTATGCTTGTGCTGCTTCGTGAGGAGGATAATCTTGAAGATTGTGTTCTAGAGCAGACTTTTCAAATCGTTCTCTTCGCCTTTTATCTTCAAAAATTTCAACAGCCCTTCTCGTAATAAGATTATGTAGCGGTATCCTGCCAGGTTGTTCGAGTTGGTGTTCTTTATAGAGCGTGCTTAGCGGTACGGTTTGTAATCCTCTGGCGTGCAAGGCTTCATCTATCTGCATAAGATAGCGAGAGTCATTTTTATTTTGCAGATGTCCATTAAATACCGCATGCTCGTCTGCAAGAATGATATACACATTCGCTCCAGGAGCATATGCTTCTTGAATAGTTTTTTTTAATCGCAAGAGATTGTCCATGAAACCTTCATCGTCTGTATCAATTTCCGGTTTGCTTCCAATTCCCCAAAATCCAAAAATCAAAGCAGGTTTTTTGTCAAAAGCAACAGCAGCCAGTGATTGCTCGGCAACATTGGATGGGCTATCAAGTTTTCCAAATCCGTTTAATAAGGCAGCAAGTTCCACTCCCTTTTTTCTTGCCAAACTTTCAGGCCCTTGTCTTTCTAATTGTTTTTGTAATACCAATATGTCTTTCATAAACACGAAAAAACCCCCTTTCGGAGGTTATATTTTTACACAAAAACTACAACCTCCTTACAGGGATGTTGTAGTTGTACAAATTATTGCGAAATTTCTTTTCATGTTATTTAGGAGAATACCACAGAAGAAAAGTTTTTGTCAAGCCCCGATTTAAGAAACTGTTTGTGCCTGCTCAATCTTAGCAAGGCGTTTTTCAAGATTAGTTAACGTCTTTCTGATCTCTGTAATTTGATTTGCGCCAACTTCTCTATCTTGTTGTCTATTTTCAAGTTCTTTAAGAAGTGGGTCAACTGTCGTTAAAATTTCGTCTTTAAATTTTGTTATTTGTTTTTTTATTCGTTGTTCAGAAACCTCACTTGATAACTTGATTTCAAGACGAAGAGATTTTTCTAGTATCTCAATCTCTTTTTTTAATTCGTTGCTTTTTTGCTCAACAACAATTATTATTTTCTTTTCCTGTTGAGCAAACTCTTCTCGTAAAAGTTGTTTGATAATGGAATCTTGAGTTTTGGGTTGTTGCATAGTATTAGTTACTATAAATCTGTAAGGGACTGGAAGCAATAAGACAAACAATATCAAAAATATTATAGCCCTAATTCTTCGTGGATATCCTGCATTGCTTTTAGGGTAATTGTGACAAATTCTTCCAAAGGAATTTTAAGCTTTTCTGTGCATAAATAAATTGGGTCTCGTTTTGCTCCCTTGGCAAAATCTTTCTGCTTCATACGATTTAGGACAAATTCTGTTGTCAGACTTGCCAGTTTTTTATCCGGGTGAATAAGTGCAGCAGCAACAATAAGACCTGTGAGTTGGTCACAGCAAGTGATTGCCCAATCTAATGTGTTTTTTGGTATTACATTGGTAAATTCATAATTGTGAGCCTGAATAGCATGCTCGATATTTGTTGGGATACTATTTGGTTCGAGTTTGAAAAGAAGCATTCCATGCTTTTCCGGGTGGCCTTTGGATTTGTCATAGTCCGCATCATGCAAAAGCCCGGTAATTCCCCATTCTTCTACTCCTCCTCCAAGCCGTAAAGCCAAAGCCCGCATAGTTGCCTCTGCTGCTAAAGAATGCTTGATAAGGTTGGGGTTGGTGAGATGTTTGGTTAATATTTGGTATGCAGTTTGTCTGGTCATAGCTATAGCGATGATGGTAATCTGAGATGATCTTCAACGCGCTTTAGTCGCTTCCTTTGCTCCATTTGCTCTTTATCCAACATATTGAGCATTGTTGATTGATCTTTTTTAAGAGATTGAAGTAATTTCTCATGCCGTTGAAGTAATTTCCCATGCTGTTGAAGTAATTTATAAATGGGAGCGAGAAGTTGTGCAATTTGTTTTAGGTCATTAGAATTTAGCATAGTAAAATAGATATATCACAAGAAAGAATTGCTTGTCTACCTACGTAAGCCTTATAGGATTGAGGATGGTGGACGGTATTGGACTCGAACCAATGACCCCTTCAATGTCAATGAAGTACTCTACCAGCTGAGCTAACCGTCCAGGAGATGTCATTATAGCAAATGTTTTGCTTCTCTCCAATAATAAAAATTTGCTTTTTGTCGGAGTTCGCAGCTTTTACTCTACATCTATCTTGTCATACAGCGCAGCATCTTTTTGGTTGAAAATAGCCCAATATTGATCTCCATAGGAATAATGCCACCACTCAGAGGCAAGGTTGACAAACCTAACAGATGTCAGTATGTCAAAAAGCAATTGTCTATTCTCCTGTGCCTTTTTTGATAATCCTTCAGTAAAAGTATTTGATATTTCACCAACAGTATTCATGGGCGCTCCCATGTCAAGAGCGTTTCTCTTTTCATCTAAAATTGTAATATCCATTGCTCCACCCGTACTGTGAGGAGGACAAAGGTTTGGATCTGCAATATAGGTTGTTGTTTCATCATACAATTCTTTTTCTGTAGCAGATGGCATTTTCTGCTTGAGGCCTGCATAAATTTCTTCAAAATTTTTACGTTGATACCACAAAGGTCTATATCCCTCAGAAAGAGCAAATATAAAGCCATCAGGTAATTTTTTTGCAGCATCAAATAGCATATGCGTTACAGTTTCTCTAAGACGGACTGTCGTAATAAGTCCTTCGATGTCGTCAGGTGGCATATATGCTATGGAGAATTTTTTGGTTGCAAAGAAAACCTCAACATCGACTAAGGGTTCTTTAGTATCAACTATCGGATACCCTTTCACAAGATCCTCAGAGATATAATAATTTGTTCTTTCTTGAAATGGAATCTCCCAAAATGTTTGGAGAGTTTTTGGTAGCTTCATACAGATATTTTAGCAGAGTATAATATATCTAATCTTTTTTGTATACGGATCCACTCAAGTGATAGTGCCCGTGTTCGTACTTGACAGATAGTCCGCCGTTTGTTTGTTTAAAAGAAACATGATTTTGTCCTGTTGCCTCAAAAAGAATAGATGCTGTACATATAGAGCCAGTTCCACAAGAACCGGTAAAATCATCAATTCCTCCTCGTTCATACGTATTCAAACGAAATGTTCCATCTGGATTTCGTGACAAAAAATTCACGTTTATGGATTGAGGAAAAACAGGCTTACCTGATGGTGTTTTGAGACGGGTAATCTTTTGGGCAGCAACACGCATAGCTTCCCTGTCAGTATTATCTGTTGTAGTTACAATAAGATGTGGTTCTTCAAGCACTTGTCTGACACCTTGGATATGAAATTGTCGTGGATCAAGATCTGCCAATTCGCGAATCAATTGTGCAGGATTTGCATTTATATGAAGCTCAGATGCTATATATTGTCCAAATCTGTGTGTTGTATCGCCGCGCAATTCAACAACCTCAGACAATCTTGCAGAGAAATTATTCCCATCCTTATATCCTCTGACAATCTCCCCAGTATCAGTTAACAAGCGAACTGCATTTTTCCCTAAATAATCATGTGCATATCTTCCAACAGCTCTCACTCCATTACCGCACATGCCACCAATTTTTCCATCTTTTCCAAGAACTACAATTTGAAAGTCAGCGTCCTTACGATCTATAGGCACAAGTACCATTGCTGTATCAAGGTTAGCTCTTTGCAAATTGTTCGCAAGATCTTTTGCATAGTTTGGATTTCTTAGTAATTTTCCAGTAAAGTCACGAACTACCATAATGTTATTACCTTCTGCGTTATATACTTCTTTATGGACTGCTATTGGAGTGGTTTCAGTATATGCTGTGGTTGCTTGGATAACATCTTTCACTCCTCGTTCGCCAAATAACGCATAAATAGTTAGTAATGATGGTCGAGCATCATGATACTCCAGTGCATCAATACCACCGTGTAATTCTCTTGCACGTAAGGCTATCAAGTATTTTAACACTGTCTCATGAGCTGTTTTCTTCTGTACGTCTTCGCGTAATGTAAGATAACCCTGACGAATTTGCTCAAGAACGTTGTGCTGTCCTTGTAAGAATGCTTCTGGAACCTCTAATATGTTTGTGTCACCACGTACGTATGCGGAAATTTGTGCAAGGTATTTCAAATCTTTTTTTTGAGCTGCATCCCTTATTTTCCCAACAATAGGCCCAAATTGTTGTTTGAGCATTGTTTCTTTTGCATCTGTGTTTGATATTGAAGTAATTAATCTTTCAACAAACGGTGCAGATTTACCACGGAAAAGTATACGCGCTTTTTCTACAGGAGAGGATGCTTGTGCTGCATTCTCAAGCAATATTTTCCTTTGTGCGACAACTTCTTTCCAGTGTTTTTTAATGTCTGAAGTATTGGTCTGGCCATCTTTGTTTACCTTAAATCCATCTGATAAGTACCACGGGAGAATAATTTTCACATTATCCGGGAGTGCGCTGATACCATTAGGATGTACTCGAAAAATATCCCTTTGATCTATTGCATCTAATTGATGAGGTAATCCCAATTCTTGCATGCGATTCCATACCATATTAACTTGTTCTACGTAGTGGGATCCTTGCTCAGGTAATAAAAGATCTCCATTTGCCCGCAAATGCAGCATAAGTCCTATGGCAGTTGGCATAACAGAGATCTCTTTATTTGGATACATCTGATAAAGCGCACGGGCTAAATTCTCATGGGTAGTAATAGATTGATTTCCTGGAATAGTTTCTTCAATAGTTCTATTCCCTTCTCTTCCAACAAGAGAGACTTTGTCGCCAAGAATATGTAATTTATATTTTTTCCCATCGACGATAATCCACAACGGCGTCTCTCCTTTAGAAGTAGGGATTGTTTGTATTGGATTTTCACCTTTCCTTCTTGATAGCTCATCTGCTACTTGGTTATGTGCGATGTTATATAAACTGCGGTTTTCAGGCATTAGGTACCAATCTACGAATCGAAATCTATCTGCTTCATCTTCCTTATATTTTTCAGACGGTTTGGGAAGTCTAAAAGTTTCTGTCGTTTCATGCAAGGAAACATTGTTTAAATGAACACCAGTTATTTTGTCTAGCTTTGGTGATACTTCAGCATAAATAGCTTTTGCTGCTTCAGGAAGCGTTTTCCCTTGTGCAGCTTGCAATGCTGGACTATTGGGACCAACAACACTTTCTAATCGTTGTCGCACTTGATCTCTTGCACGACCATGTGGTATCAGTGGAGCTATCTGATGATAGAGTCGAGCATATAGTGTTCGTTGTGCACCGGCTATCTCATCAAACATGAGACTACTCGAGCTTTTTTCTCCAGCATCCATCACACCAAGCCAATTGCCTTCAGTAAGCTGTCTGTACATATCATTTGTTTGTTTTGGCAATCGAAATGGATAACCCATTTCTATTAATGCATTATTGACTTGTTCGCGGTCACTATCCGACATGATACTAAATACTTGTTCGGCTTTTTGTGCAAAGGTAGCAAACCGACTCTCAACATAGCTTGCCAACTTGCTTGGAGCAAGCGACAAAAGTGGAAATGCAGGCAGTGCTTCTGAAACAGCAAACCATGATGGTTGAATTTCTACACCATCTCTTAAAGCATAGTATTCTGTTGATACATGTGGATCACTTCTTCCCTCACTACTTCTACCCAGAGCATCAGCTAAGTGGAATTGATGTACGATGGGATCGTGGATGCCTGCATTCCTTAAGCCACGTAGCTTAACATGAGGATCCCATGTCATTCCAAAAGATTGATCTCCTGATTGAATTGGTTTTGATGATGATTGTTTTGGCTTAATTAGGAATTGTGTTGCAATAATTCAATGTTTGTAGCGTTAAGTCAAGCTTTTTGATAAGATTTGGGTAAATGTGATCAGAAAACGCCCAATCTGTTCATCCTGTAATACTCATCTTTCTT
>Ga0209647_1000089_pt1 | contig 75003 bp, 70 predicted proteins | sample GraSoi_2013_60cm_FD_185827 | JGI IMG/M metagenome (GOLD analysis project Ga0209647, IMG submission 185827) | Grasslands soil microbial communities from the Angelo Coastal Reserve, California, USA - Sample 9_17_2013_60cm (SPAdes) (version 2) | ecosystem: Environmental > Terrestrial > Soil >...
GTTCTGGCTGGTGTTGTCCTCGTTGCGGCCCGGAACCGGCGTCTACTATGTGCATCGGGGGACCGAGTTCACCGTCGACAACTTCCACGAGGTGTTGTCGCAGGAGATCGTCGTCAGGGCGCTGTTCAACAGCTTCGTGATCTCGACGCTGGCGACGGTACTCTCGCTCGGCGTTACTGCGACTTCCGGCTACATGCTGTCGCGTTTCAAGGGGCCGATCCCGAACGCCTGGTTTTCCTTGATCTACATTTTTCGTTGCGTGCCCTACGTTGCCTGGGTGCTGCCGCTCTATTTCGTGACGCAACAGCTGAACATTTTCGACACCTATTGGGGGCTGCTGCTGCCGCACATTGCGGTTCACATCTGCTTCTTCTCCTGGATCATGAAGGGCTTCTTCGACGGCATCGACCCTTCCATGGAATACGCGGCCATGATCGACGGCTGCTCGCGCTGGGGCGCGTTCTGGCGCGTCGCCATGCCTTCGGCAATTCCCGGCCTCACCGCGCTTGCGATTCTGTGCTGGCTCTATACCTGGAACGAGTTCCTGTTCGCACTGATCCTGACGTCGCACGAGACGCCGATCTTGACGGTGGTGATGGCGCAGTTCGTGCACGAGCTCGGCATGGAATGGCACCTGATGAGCGCGACCGCGGTGATTGCGCTCGTTCCGGCGCTGATCGTGACGCTGTTCGGCCAGAGATACGTCATTCGCGGGCTGAGGATCTAGGCTCATGGCCGATATCGTGCTCACGAACGTGCATAAGGTTTATGGCCACGTCGTCGCCGTGAAGGACATCAATCTTGCGATCAACGATTGCGAGTTCGTCGTGCTGGTTGGTCCGTCAGGCTGCGGCAAATCGACGACGCTGCGCATGATCGCCGGGCTCGAGGAGATCAGCGGCGGCACGATCGCGATCGGCGGCCGGGTCGTGAACCACCTGCAGCCGAAGGATCGCGACATCGCCATGGTGTTCCAGAATTACGCGCTCTATCGACATATGAGCGTGCGCGACAACTTGGCATTCGGACTGCGCAACCGTCGTGTGCCCGGACACGAGATTGCCGCCGCCATCAGCCGTGCGGCCAGGATTCTGTCGATCGAGCCGCTGCTCGACCGGCGTCCACACCAGTTGTCGGGCGGGCAACAGCAGCGCGTTGCGCTCGGCCGCTGTATCGTGCGCAACCCCAAGGTCTTTCTGTTCGATGAGCCCTTGTCGAATCTCGACGCGCAGCTACGCGCGCAAATGCGTCTCGAGCTCAAGGAGCTGCGACTGCGAGTGCCGACCACGTCGATCTTCGTCACCCACGATCAGACCGAAGCGATGACGCTGGGGGACCGGATCGTGGTGATGAAGGACGCTGTTGTCCAGCAGGTGGGCACGCCGCTCGAGCTCTACCGCAAGCCGGCCAATCGGTTCGTGGCGAGCTTCATCGGCTCGCCGTCGATGAATTTCTTCACCGTCAACGTGACGGCGGACGGTGAGCATTTCGCCCTGGCGTGCCAAGGATGGCGGTTCACGCTGCCCACCAGGCGGTTTCCCGATCTCGCTTCCCGCGTCGGCCGATCGGTTTGTGTCGGCGTGCGGCCGCAACATATTCGGCTCGGGCCCCCCGTAAGCGACAATCAGATCGCGTTGAAGGGGACTGTCATGGTCACCGAGCAGCTTGGGGACGAGCAGCTTCTCGCGGTTCGCCTCGGCGACGGCGACGTCAGGATCGCCGGCGTCGATCCGGATCTGGTGCTGGCAACGGGCTCCCCAATCGAGGCGGCGATCGCGACCGACAATCTGCATTTTTTCCATGAGCCAGAAGAGATGCGATAGCGCGCGCATCCGGTCCGGTGCATCCGTTTGTCCCCGTAAAAGCGGGGACCCAAGATCATGAGTGGCTCACAAGCGGTTCTGCATTCCCGCTTTGCGCGCGAAGGAGCGCAAGCGGTGGGAGACGTCCGATGCTCGATCTGCTGCAAGGAATCCGCGTCATCAGCTTCAACCATTTTCTGCTCGGCCCAATGGGCATCCAGGCGCTGGCGGATCTCGGCGCCGACGTGATCGCGGTCGAGAGCCCCGCGGGCGCGTGGCAGCGACACTGGAGCAGCGGGGATATCTGGCACAACGGGCAAGGCATGCTGCACGTGTGCACCAATCGCAATAAGCGCAGCCTCGCGCTGGATTTGAAGGCGGCCAAGGGCAGAGAGATCGCGCTCAAGCTCATCGACGGCGCCGACGTGCTGGCCGAGAATTTCCGACCCGGCGTAATGGAGAAGCTCGGCTTTGGCTACGAGACCTTGCGCCGCCGCAAGCCGTCCTTGATCTATGCGTCGGCGTCGGGCTACGGCCCCGACGGCCCTTACGCGCAGCGCCCGGGTCAGGACCTCCTCGCGCAAGCACTGTTCGGGCTCATGGCGATCACCGGTCAGCGCGGAAGCGGGCCGCGACCGGTCGGAGTGTCCGCGGTCGACCATCACGGCGCCGCGGTGTTCGCAATGGGCATCCTCGCCGCGCTGCTGCGGCGCGAGCGCACCGGCAAAGGCTGCCGCGTCGATGCGAACCTCATGCAGGCGGCGCTCGATCTGCAGGCGGAATCGCTCACCGCCTGGCTCAATGCGGCGAAGCGGCCGGAAGACGTGAGCGCGCGCGCTCATATCGCGGGCTGGTACTATCCCGCGCCGTACGGGGTTTATGCGACGCGCAACGGCCACATTGCGGTGTCGCTTTGCCCCTTGCGGGCGCTCGCGGATATCATCGATGAACCGCGGCTCGCCGCGTTCTCCGACAAAGACGCCTGGGACCGACAGGACGAGATCGGCGATATCATCGCCGCACGACTGAAGACCAAAGCCACGGAGGAGTGGATTGAGCGCATGGAGCGGGCGCAAATCTGGCACGCGCGCGTGCGTGGCTACGCCGAGATTGCCGACGATCCACAGGTCAAGCACATGCAGGCGCTGGTGACGGCTCAAGGCGCAGGCGAGAGCGACGCGCCGGTTACGCTCGTCAATCATCCGGTGCGTTATGACGGCGAGGCGGCGGCTATTCGCCTGCCGCCGCAAGGGCTCGGCGCGCAAACCGAGGACGTGCTCGCCGAGCTCGGCTTCGACCCTGCCGAGATAGCGGCGCTTGCGCGGGACGGCGTAGTGCGCATCGAGGAGAGGTAATGCCGGAGGCCTGACATTCACCTTATACTCGCCGCGGATTGACGCAGGGGTTGGACGCGCGATGCAGGACTTCTTTGTCAAAGTTGGGGACCGCGTCAGCTTCGCCAAAACGGTCGGCGAAACCGACGTCTATCTCTTTGCCGGGATCACCGGAGATTTCTCGGTGAACCACATCAACGAGCAATACATGGCGCGTTCCAAATTCGGCCGGCGCATTGCGCACGGTGCGCTGATGGTCGGCTATATGTCGACCTGCTCGACGATGATGATCGAGAAATGCCAAGGCGCCACGCGGGATACGACGCCGGTGTCGCTGGGCTACGATCGCGTGCGTTTCCTCGCACCCGTCTTCATCGGCGACACGGTCACGCTCAGCTACACCATCGCCGAAGTCGATACGCAGAAGCGGCAGTCGCTCGCGGACATCGAGGTGCTGAATCAGAGCGGCGTCCGGGTAGCGGTCGCGCGCCATATACTGCGGTGGGTCAGGAACACGCCCGAAGATTAATCGATGCGCCTCAAGGACAAAGTCTGCATCATCACGGGCGGCGGCTCCGGGATCGGACGCGCGACTGCGCTGCTGTTCGCCGATGAGGGAGCGCGGCTGGTGGTCGCTGACAAGCGCAACGCGCAAGCCGTCGCCGCCGAATGCGCCGGCAAGGGCGCGCAGGCGATCGCGGTCGAGGCCGACGTCGCTCTCGCCCGCGATGTCGAGCGCGTGATCGCGGCCACCGTCGAGCGCTTCCGCCGCCTCGATGTTCTCGTCAACAATGCGGGCTATGGCATCGCCGGGACCGTTGTAGAGACGCCGCAAGAAGCCTGGGACGCGCTGATGGCAACCAACGTGCGTGGCGTGTTCCTTTGCAGCAAATACGCCATCCCCGTCATGAAACGAAACGGCGGTGGCACCATCGTCAACACCGCCTCGGTGGTGGCCGCCGTCGGCATCGCCAATCGCGCGGCTTATTGCGCCTCGAAAGGGGCAGTGGCCGCGCTGACGCGGGCGATCGCTATCGATCACGTCGGCGACGGCATCCGTTGCAATGCGATCGCGCCGGGAACGATCGACACGCCCTATTTCGATGACATCCTCGCGAAAAGCGCCGATCGCGAAGCCACGCGCAAGGCGCTGGCCGCGCGGCAGCTGCTCGGCCGCCTCGGCACGGCTGAAGAGATCGCGGCCGGCATCCTGTTTCTTGCGAGCGACGAAAGCCGCTTTGCCACCGGCACGATCCTCACCTTGGACGGCGGCATGACCGCGCAATAGGAGCGAGCACATTGCTCAGCGAGCAGCCGAATTTCGGGCGCCGATAGGCCGCCAGAGGCGGTCGGGCTTTGCGGATCTGCGCTGCTGTGGCCGATCGGGCACAGCGTTTCAACCGGTGCCGTTGCATACTTTCTGCATCACGTGGGGACATTCTCGTGCGCAAAATCTTGCTTGCGACGGCCACTCTGATTGCGCTGGCCAATCCAGCGATTTGCGCCGACATGCGCGCTCCGCTCTACAAGGCGCCGCCGCTCGCCCCGGTTTGGAGTTGGACCGGCTGCTATGTCGGCGGCCATGCGGGCGGCCTGTGGGCGAGGCAGAAAGACTGGATTGTGCGCACGCCTGGCGGCGCCTTTTTCGGCCAGTCGCTCGGCGGACACGAGGCGGACGGCTGGCTCGGCGGCGCGCAGGCCGGCTGCGACTATCAATTTGCCGGCGGCTTCCTCATCGGCGTCCAGGGCGACTATGCCTGGGCGGACGCCGAGGGCAGCCACGATAGCACGCGCGAGATCGGCGTTGCCTATCACAGCAAAGTCAAATCGCTCGCAAGCGTCACCGGCCGGGTCGGCTACGCCTGGGAGCGTTTCCTCGGCTACATCAAGGGCGGCGGCGGCTGGGAGCGCGACGATTATTGGGCGACAACGATTATTCTCGGCACAGCCTATACGGCGCGTGAAACGCGGTCGGCATGGACTATCGGCGTCGGCGGCGAATATGCCTTCACGAATGTAGTGTCGGGCTTTGTCGAATACGATTATTTCGACTTCGGCACCCGCCAAGTCGCGTTCACGCCGCAAGTAGTGGGGTTGGGGCCCGCTTTCGCCGATGTCAAAGAGACCAAGAGCGTAGTGCGCGCCGGTCTCAATTTCCGCTTCGGCGGCTAGCGGCGCTGGTGCCGCGCCGGCAGACGCGCGAATTCGCGGGCGGCTCGATCTGACGAAAGTGGACCCGAGCAGACGCTGGGCCTCTGCTCGGTCGCAAAGCGTCGGACAGACCCGCTGACGGACCCCGACCAATTCGATATCCTCACCAATGGGCTGGATGGCGGGAATCGGATGCCATTCGATCAATTGAAACGGCGCGAGTTCATCACCTTCCTGGGCGGCGCAGCGGCATGGCCGCTTGGGGCGCGTGCGCAGCGGCCGGCGCTGCCGCTGGTTGGATATCTCGACGCCGGCACGTCAGCCTCGGTCGCGAATTTGATCGCGAATTTTCGTCGGGGCTTGGCGGACAGCGGCTTCGTTGATGGCCAGAACGTGGTCATCGAATACCGCTGGGGAGAAGGTCACCACGAAAAACTTCCCATGCTGGCGGCGGATCTCGTCCGCCTTCGGGTCGCGGTGATCGTTGCCACGGGCGGCGAAGTTTCGGCGCTCGCCGCCAAGGCCGCGACCACAACGATACCGATTGTCTTCGATACCAGCCGCGATCCCGTGCGCCTCGGTCTGGTTGCCAGCCTGAACCGCCCAGGCGGTAACGCAACCGGCGTAAATCAACTCGTCAGCGAGCTGGGCGGCAAGAGCTTGGGCCTGCTGCACGAGCTTGTCCCAGGAGCGAAGGTGATCGCGTTTTTGGCAAATCCAAACAATCCAAGCACCCCGGAGCAATTGAACGAGAGGCAAGAGGCGGCGCGCGCGATCGGGCTAAAAATCGAGCCAGTTGCTGCCGGCAGCGAGGATGCACTCGATGCTGCCTTCGCCGCGATGGCGCAACAACGGCCCGATGCACTCATGATCGGCGCTGATCCGTTCTTCTTCAGCCAACGCGACAAGCTCGCGGCGCTTGCGATACGCGACGCAATTCCCGCGATGCACGGGCGCCGCGAATTTGCCGAAGCTGGAGGACTTATCAGCTATGGGACGAGCTTAGCTGATACCTATCGTCAGATCGGAATCTACACTGGTCGCATTCTCAAAGGCGAAAAGCCGGCAGATCTGCCGGTCTTGCAGCCAACCAAGTTCGACTTGGTGATCAACCTCAAGACCGCGAAGGCGCTCGGCCTTTCCGTGCCGGATAGGCTGCTCGCTCTCGCCGACGAGGTGATAGAGTAACGCTGCCTGCTCGCTGTCTTTGCACATGGCAGCAAGTGACACCCCGACGGATCGCGGGAGGTGTGACATGAGACGACTGCTCGCCGCCATCGCAATCGCTGCTAGTTTCACCGGTCTCGCCGACGCGCAGGCACAGACCTATCCATCGCGCCCCATCACCATCGTCGTGCCATTTCCGGCGGGCGGGCCCACCGACGCGCTTGCGCGCATCCTCGCCGATCGGATGAAGGGGGCGCTCGGCCAAGCCGTCGTCGTCGAGAACCCGACCGGCGCTGCAGGCACGATCGGCACCGGCCGTGTGGCGCGTGCGGCGCCCGACGGCTACACGCTCATCCTCGGGCACTGGCAGACCCACGTCGTCAACGGCGCGACTTACACTCTTCCGTTCGACGTGGTGCAGGACTTTGAGCCCATATCGCTGGTGGCAGACTGTCCGGTGTGGTTCGTTGCAAGAGCTGACTTGCCGCCGAAGGACTTAAGTCACCTGATCGCTTGGATGAAGGAAAACCCCGGCAAAGCGACCGTGGGAATCGGCGGCGTCGGCGGCGGCGCGGACGTGGTCGGGACTTACTTCCAGAAGAATACCGGCACGCGATTCCAGTTCGTGCCCTACCGCGGCGCGGCGCCGATGATCCAGGATCTGGTGGCCGGGCAGATCGACCTGACGTTTACTCAGGTGGCGAGCGCGTTGGCACAAGTTCGAGCGGGTCAGCTCAAGGCCTATGTTGTGATGTCCAAGACTCGGTGGCCGGCGACACCCGACACGCCAACGATCGACGAAGCGGGGGTGCCGGGACTTCACGCGTCCTTCTGGCACGGCTTGTGGGCGCCCAAGGGGACGCCGAAGGACGTCATCGCCACCCTTCACCGTGCTGTCGTGGAGACCTTGGCCGACCCATCGGTGCGCCGACGGTTCGCCGACGTGGGCCAGGAAGTCTGGCCACGCGACAAGCAGACGCCCCAAGCGCTCGCCGCGCAGCAGCAGGCCGAGATCGAGAAATGGTGGCCGATCATCAAGGCGGCCAACATCAGGGCGGAGTAATCGCTATGTACCAGCCCGATCATCATCGCGTCGACGATGTGCCGCAGATGCATGCGCTGATGCGGGCTCGACCGCTTGCCGCGCTCGTGTCCGCAGGCTCGGCTGGGCTCTATGCCACTCATCTGCCAACCGTGCTCAAGGACGATGGACCATACGGAGTGATTGAATGCCATCTCGCGCGTGCCAATCCGCATTGGAAGGATCTGGCTGAGGGCAACGAGGCGCTGATGATCTTCCAGGGACCCGAGGGTTACATTACGCCCAACTGGTATCCGTCGAAGGCTCAGCATGGGAAGGTCGTACCGACATGGAATTATGCGGTCGTGCACGCCTATGGTCGTCCGGAGGTCATGAAAGAGAAGGACTGGTTGCACCGTCACGTAACAGAACTCACCGCTCAGCAGGAGCGCAACGAACCCGAGCCATGGATGACATCAGATGCGCCCGGGACCTACATAGAGGTTATGTTGCGAGGCATCGTAGGGTTCCGCTTTGCCATCACGCGGCTCGAGGGCAAGTGGAAGATGAGCCAAAATCGCGATATGGGCGATCGCGACGGTGTTGCGAAAGGCCTCAGCAAACGCGGCCACGAGGACGATCTGGACATGGCGGAGATCGTCGCTCGTCAGCAGTTACCAACCTGAGCTTGGGCATGCGAACCCCTTTGCGCGGAATTTGAGCACCGCGATGTCATACTCACAATCGGAATTTTGTCCGCTCCTGGTGCGCGCTGGGGACGCAGCGCAGCTCGTGGCGAGCTTGCGTGTGTCGGAAAGCCTTGGGCCTGATCGGACGTGTCACGGCGTCAGCCACATATTTCCTCAAGGCGTGCCACAGTATGTTGGCGAGCCGGACGGCTACCGAAAGAGTCGATCCTGCCACCGCTTATGGCACGTACCGATTGACATCTGAAAACCGGCGGTGAAATTCTCGTCTTCTCGCTGACGATTGTGGGCGGATACATCGTGAAACTTCCCCGCAGAACTTTTTTTCGTCTGGGGGCAGCTGCTGCCGGTTTCTCCGCGCTCCCGCGGATTGCAAGGGCGCAATCCTATCCGAGCCGGCCGGTGCGTCTGGTCGTGGGCTTCGCCGCCGGCAGCACGAGTGACATCCTCGCCCGCTTGATGGGTCAGTGGTTGTCGGAGCGGCTTGGGGAACAATTCATCGTCGAGAACCGGCCAGGCGCCGGTGGCAATATCGGCGCCGAGGCAGTGGTGAAGGCGCCCGCCGACGGTTACACGCTCCTCATGGTCCCGCCGGCGAGCGCAATCAACGCGACGCTCTATGACAAGCTCAGCTTCAATTTCATCCAGGACATCGCACCGGTCGCCGGAGTCGTCCGCGTGCCGAATATCGTCGAGGTCAATCCAGCGCTTGCGGTGAACAGCGTTCCCGAGCTGATCGCTTACGCCAAGACCCATCCGCGCTCGCTCAGCTTCGCCTCGGCCGGTGTCGGGACGGTGAGCCACTTGGCGGGCGAACTGTTCAAGATCAGGACCGACGTCGATATGATTCACGTGCCCTATCGCGGGGACGGACCCGCAATGACCGACCTGATCGGCGGACAGGTCCAGGTCGGGTTCGCGACTATGACCGCCTCGATCGGACACATCCGCGCCGGCAGGTTGCGCCCGCTAGCAGTGACGACGCTGATGCGCTCGCAGGCGCTGCCGGACATCTCGACTCTAAACGATTTCGTGCCTGGCTATGAGGCGAGCTCATGGTTCGGGATCGCCGCGCCCAAAGCGACGCCCGCCGCCATCATCGAGATTCTCAACCGGGAGGCCAATGCAGGCCTGGCCGATGCCAAGATAAGGGTACGGCTTGACGATATGGGCGGCATGGTGCTCGCGGGCTCGCCTGCCGATTTCGGAAAACTCATTGCCGACGAAACCGAGAAGTGGGGTAAGGTCATCCGCTCGGCGAATATCAAGGCGGAGTAATGCCGTCGCGCCGCCGCCGCGGAGTAGCGCATGCCGGCGCCATCGGGCAAACGATGATGCCTGATCGGCCGTGCCGTGCCCGCTGACTGAGCCCCGCCAATTGGATATCCTGCCGTGCCCTCCCGGCTCATAGGCACCGGATGCGATTCGATCAATTGAAACGACGCGATGTCATCGCTCTCGTCGGCGGTGCGGCGACGGCTTGGCCGCTCGCGGCGCGCGCACAGCACCCGGCGAAGCTGCCGGTCATCGGCGCATTGGTCATCGGCAATACCGATCCGGAACAATTTTGGCGGGAGTTTCGGCAGGGGCTGCGCGACCTCGGCTATGTCGAAGGGCAAAACATTCGCTTCGAGTTTCGATCGGCGCAAGGTGACGCGAGCCGGCTTCCGGAACTGGCGGCCGAGTTGGTCCGCCTCAAGGTCGATGTCATCGTCACTTGGTTCACGCCCACCGCTGTGGCGGCAAGACAGGCGACGCGCGACATCCCGATCGTCATGGCGGAGACTGGAGATCCGATCGGTACCGGCCTCGTCGCGAGCCTTCCTCGCCCCGGCGGAAACGTGACCGGGATCGCCAGCGTGACCGCGGAGCTCGCCGGCAAGAGTGTGCAGCTCATCCGCGACCTGCTGCCGTCGGCACGCCGCGTGACCGCTCTCGCCAATGTCACCGATCCCTTCTCCAAACCTTTCCTCGAGCAAATCGACCTCGGCGGCGCGGCCACCGGAACGACGATCCGCGCTATTAGGATCAGCAACGATGAGGAGTTCGAATCCGCGTTTGCCGCGATGGAGAAAGATCGGCCCGACGCCGTCATCGTTCAACCGAGCTTACCGAGCAAACGGGCCGCCGAGCTGGCGCTCAAGCAGCGGGTGCCGGCGGTTTCAGTGCCGCGGTGGTTTGCCGAACAAGGCGGGCTGATGTCGTACTCCGCGAAATACGTCGAGCTTTTTCGCAAGGCTGCCGTGTACGTAGACAAGATCCTCAAAGGCGCCCATCCAGCCGACCTGCCGGTCGAGCAGCCAACGCATTTCGAGCTGGTCATCAATATGAAGACGGCCAATGCGCTTGGCCTGACCGTGCCGCCCGCACTGCTTGCCCGCGCCGACGAAGTGATCGAGTGAAACCGCCAACAGGGGACTGGCCACCATGAAGCTTCACCGCCGCCGTTTGTTGTACTTGGCAGCTGGCGCTGCCGCGCTGCCGGCCGGTTCACGTTTGGCAGAGGCGGAGGCTTATCCGACACGGCCCGTGCACTGGATCGTCTCGTTCACCGCCGGCGGGCCAAACGACACCGTGGCGCGTCTCATCGGACAATATCTGTCGGAGCAGCTGGGCCAGCAGTTCGTGATCGAGAACCGGGTTGGCGCCGGCGGAAACATCGGAATGGGGGCAGTGCTCAGCTCTCCGCCCGACGGCTATATGATCGGCTTCGCCGCTCCCAACAACGCCATCAATGCCTCGCTCTATGAGAAACTCCCCTTCGATTTCATCCGTGACAGCGTGCCGGTCGCGGGCACCATGCTGCTGACCAACGTGATGGTGGTACATCCGGATGTGCCCGCCAAAACCGTCGCCGAATTTATCGCCTACGCCAAGGCCAATCCGGGCAAGATCAACATGGCCTCCTCGGGGAGCGGGACGTCGGTGCACATGTCGGGCGAGTTGTTCAAGGCGATGACCGGCATCGAGATGCAGCACGTGCCTTACCGCGGCTCGGCGCCAGCGATGCAGGACCTGCTCACCAACCGCGTGCAGGTCATATTCGACAACCTGCCCGGCTCGATCGCGCACATCAAGGCGGGCACCTTGCGTGCTCTGGGTGTGACCGCGGGAAAGCGCTCGGATGCCCTTCCGGATGTGCCGACCATCGGCGAGACCGTGCCGGGCTATGAGGCGGTGGTGTGGTACGGGATCGTGGCGCCGAAGGGCACGCCGCCGGAGATCGTCGCTACGCTCAATTCGGCAGTGAACGCGGTACTTGCCGATCCCAAGCTCAAGGCGCGCCTTGCGGAGCTCGGCGGCGAGGCGATGCCGATGACGCCCGCTCAATTCGGAAAGCTCGTCGCCGACGAAACCGAGAAGTGGGCGAAGGTGGTGAAATTCTCCGGCGCAAAGGCCGACTGAGATTTGCCGCGCGTTCATTCACGACATTGACGCATTAGGTTATATTAATTGAGCGCGACAAGACTACGCGAAGCGAGGATGGTTATGCGACTCACCGTTGCCGCTTTGCTCGCCATGCTGGTCGTGCCCGCCTACGCCGGCGCCCTGCGCCATTATCCCAGTCCTCTCCTGCCCCCGCTCTACGGCGGCGGCTACACCCCGCTCGACGGCGCCGCCACCGTGTTCCCTCCGCCGCGCCGATGCTTATGCCGGGGATCGCATCGCGTCGTGCTGCATACGCGACACGCCCGCAAGGCGCATCGTATTTTCGTGTGCCACCGGTTTGGGAGGTGATTGCGGTAGCCCGGTGCTGTCCTTCTCAGGCAAGGAATAGGCGAAACGGTCAAATTCCCTCAGCGTTGCAAGTGCATAGAGGGCGAGCCAACCCCTCCCCGGCGAGCGCTTTCGCCATCATTCAGCCAAAGCTTTCGCTATATGATTGTGCTTCCGTCAGGGATGGGGGCCAGAGTGCTTTTAGCGCGCCAGTTCGCTGCCGCCGTCGCAGCATTGTTGCTGACCACGGCTGCATCTTTCCTGTTCTCGGTCATTGACGCACAGGCTCAAGCTTCGTCGGGCGCCTGCGAAGGCGCGGCCGAGCTCGCGGTCTTGCCCTCGCCGCTTGCGCCATGGAAGGGCGCGCCTCTGCGCGTCATCGTCGCCGCGGAGAGGGCACTCGAGGGCGAGCTTTCGCTGGTCGCCCCCGATGGAAGGGTCGCCGCCAAATCGCGTGAGCGGCACGGCGGGCCCCCCTATTTCTGGCTCGTCGAGGTCGCCTCTCCGGCCGCGGGGACTTGGCAGGCGAAGCTCACGCGCGAGAGCGCGCGGGGTGAATGCAGCATGCTCACCCACGAAATCGCCGTGCGCGCTGCCGAGCCGCCACGGCTGCAGCCGTCCGAGGGGACACTCTGGCCCCTGCGCAACACGTGGAATCGCGACACCGAGAACCTCTATTCCGCCTGGATCGAAAAGCTCTTCGACGCGCCGCTCGACGCCACGCTCTCGTGGAAGGCGCTGCATGAAGTGCTGCGCGACCGCTCGCGCAATGTCCTGTTCAATCACCTGGGTCTGCGCGAAGACTCGATGAGCCTGATCATTCGTCCCGACTGCGCCGACCTGCCGTACTTCTTGCGGGCCTATTTCGCGTTCAAGATGGGCCTGCCATTCGGCTACACCAAGTGCACGCGCGGTGGCGCCGGCGAGGGACCCAAGTGCCACGCGTGGTGGAACATTCAGAATCTCGAGCCGCCGCCTGCACCGGAACCCCCACCGGAGCAAAGGATCGCGTCTCCCGCCGTTGTGGAGATGTTTCGCCCGCCGGTCGCCCAGCCCCCGGCACCTGCAACGAGCAGACTTGCGGCGCTCAAGCGGCTCGGGTTGGCGGCGGGATTCGGCGAGTATTTGCGCTCGGCCGTCGCCGACGGCGTTCATTCTGGGACCGGGCGAACGGCGCTGAGCGACGACAACACCGATTATTATCCCGTGCCGCTGAAGGAGGAGACGCTGCGCCCAGGCACCGTCTTCGTCGATCCCTACGGGCACGTGTTGGTGCTGGCGCGGCGGGTCGCCCAGTCGGACGACGCGGCGGGCCTCTTCTTCGCCGTCGACGCACAGCCCGATGGGACGGTCGCGCGCAAGCGTTTCTGGCGCGGCAATTTCCTGTTCGCGCAGGATCCGGCGCTCGGCGGTCCGGGCTTCAAGCGCTTCCGACCGATCGTGCGCGACAAGAACGGCGGCTTGCGGCGGCTGACCAATGCCGAGATTGCGAAAGATCCGCAGTACAACGATTTCTCGCTCGAACAGGCGCGGCTCGGGATCGAAGATTTTTATGATCGCATGGATGACGTCATGTCGCCGGCGCCGCTCGATCCTTTGCGCGCGATCAAGGAGGCGATCGCGGCTCTGGAAGAGCAGGTGAAGGCGCGGGTGACCTCGGTCGAGAACGGGCGCAAGTACCAGACCAGCGGCCGCGGGGACGCGGAGATGCCGGACGGCCCGGCGATCTTCGAGACCACGGGCGCGTGGGAAGATTTCGCGACACCGGCACGCGATCTGCGACTGCTGATCGCGATCGACGTGGTGCGCACCTTTCCGGATCGCGTCGCACGGCGTCCGGAGCGATACGCGATGCCGAAGGAGAAGAGCATCGCCGAGGTGAAGGCGGAATTGGAGACCGTGCTCGCGTCGGAGGCGGCGGCGCGCAAGTTTTCCTATATGCGCAGCGACGGCTCGGCATGGACGCTCGCGCTCAAGGACGTGCTCGACCGCGCGGCGGATCTCGAGATGGCCTACAACCTCAACGACTGCGTCGAGCGGCGCTGGGGCGCGTCGGAGAAGAGCGAGGAGGCCTCGACTTGTAAACGGCAGGCGCCGGCGGCACAGCGCGCGAAAATGACGCAGTACCGCGCCTGGTTCCACGAGCGCCGCCGGCCGCCGCGCGCGTAGCGCCCGGTTTCCACCCAGAGTCTTTGTTCATAATTCGGCGGGACGCCGGGTGGCTTCCCGCGCGACCGAATCGCGCGTCCAATGTGCGTGCGCACCCTGATATCTGGCGTCTGATTGTGTGGCGCGCCTTGCAAAAATGTCACAGCGATCGAATTTCACGAATCGATCGGTTGCCGGCCGCGTGCGCCTGACGGTAGCTTCCGCTTTGCGAGCGAGATGGTGGCGGGGCGTCCGCCGTATGTTGAGTCAGTCCGATGTGGTTTTTGAACCAAAAACGAGCCGACCAGGTCGCCTCTTCCATAGCGCAGTTCATCCACACGCTGGCTGTCGGGCGCGAGCACGACGGACCAATCGGCCCGGAACGACTCCTGCGCGGATTGGCGCCGCTCCTCGGCGAGGACACGATTATCGGCCAGCGCGTCGTGAAGCTGCTCATCGGCTTGGCCGGCAAAGCAAAATTCTTCGTCAGCTTGGCCACCGCGCCGGATCATTCCAGTCATAGGCTGACCATCGACGGTCGCGGCGTGTACTCCGGATTTTCGCTCGCCTGCGCCTTGCCGCCGCGAACCGTGATGATCGATTTGCGGCCGAGCGCAGTCGGCCACCAAGCGCGCCTGCTCTATGCGGCGTGCAAAACCATGCCGAACGTGGTCGAGCGTCGAGATTTTCGCTGAAACAGACTGCATAGCAGCCCGGCACACGAACACCGCGACTTCTCGGTGTTCAAACCTGCGCAGGCCTTGGATTGAGCTCGGCGGATCGGGGGCGTCTAGAACGAGGGCCGCCCATACGAACCCGAAGCGAAGAACTTCCAGGGGTTCCAGAACTCTCGCGACGGTCGCTCGTGCCGGACGGTCTTGCGCGGCTTCTTCGGCGACTTTTTCGGCTCGGTCGCCGCGGCGTCGGTCGACTCCACTGCTGCGAATGCGGCTGACGGTGTTTCCGATGCCGCTGGCGAGGGAGGGTCCGCGCGCGCGGGCTCGGTAGAGGCCGACGCCCCTTCCGTGGCCGGCGCGGGGGTGGCCGGCTTTGAGACCACCCACATCGGCGCTTCCTGGCCGCTCGATTTGGATGTATTCGCGGCGGCCGACGTGCCCGGCTTCCTGACGGCCCACAGGGGCGGCGGCTCCGAACGGGCAGCCTGCTTGAACTCCGACGCCACGATCGAGGGCGGGGTCGAGCCGGACGGGTTCGATGCCACGCGCGAGGTTTGCGATCGAACGCTGCCCGTCATCTCCGGCGCCGCTGCTGTGGTGGTGGACGTGCGTGCCTTGGCTGTCACCCGCGACGCGGGTTCTGAGCGAACGACAAACGCCGTGCCCGACGGCTGGACGGTCCTGCCCGAAGACTCGTAGGCCGCAACCGGCTGGCTTTTCACCGTGGGCTCGACCAGCCAGTGGAAGACCATGGCAAAGACGGCGTAGACCGCCAGGCAGCCTGCGATCACTGCCAAGGCGGATGTTCCCCGAGACCTTGAACTGTGCAAACGCAACTTGCACCCCCAACTTGCGCCCGCCCATGGGCCCTACAATCCTTAGTCGTGGGAGCAGGCCTTTTGGTTCAATCCTCAGGCCTTATTGCACTGCACTAAGTTCGAAAGTGACCTGTATGCAGGACCTGATGGAGTTCGCTCGGGCGACAAACCGGGCCGCAGCTGGAATGGACTCGCTGCGGGTACCGCTGTACCGGCGCGGCGACTCAGTCTGCGTAGAGCCGGGCCACGAGCCGCTGTGCCAGCACAGCCGCGACGCGGCGGCGGTAGTGGCCGGGGGTGAACGTCGTCTTCATTGACATGATCTGGTCGCGCACAAGCGCGTCGAGCCCATTGAATATTTGCGCATCGAGCGGCCGGCCGCATAACTCCGCCGTGCCCTGGAGCAGCACCGGGCGCGGATTGGTGCCGGTGAATGCGACGCGTAGATCGGCCAGTACGTCGCCCTCGCGGCGTAGCGCCACCGCGACTCCCGCCACCGGATATTCGATCGAGCGGCGGATGCGAATCTTGTCGTAGGCCGAGCGCAGGTCCGCCGTGTTGCTCGCGCGCACCGCGGTGACGAACTCGCCGGGGCGCAGCGACAGATAGTACTTGCCGTCACCCTCTCTCTCGGTAATCGGCCGATCCTGTCGCGCGTAGCCGATATACAGGCTCTCGAGCGCAATGGTGCGCGGGCCGGCGGGGCCCGCGAGATCGACCTCGGCGTTGAGCGTCAGCAACGCCGGCGCGAGGTCGCCGCTGAAGGTTGCGAAGCAGATGCCCCGGCTCTTCGGCGCCACGTGGCAGATCTCGCCGGTGGTCTTGAGGCAGTGGTTGTTGGCGGCGCGCCACCATTCGCTCTGGTTATAGTAGAGGCAGCGCGTGTCGAGACACAGATTGCCGCCGACGGTTCCCATGTTGCGGTGGGTGGGCCCGGCGATGCAACCGGCAGCCTGCGCCACCACGGGATAATGCCGCCTCACGCCTTCATGCACGTCGAGCTCGGCGAGCTTGACCGCGGCACCGATCTCCAGGATGCGCGCATCGGCCCTGATCGCGCGCATCTCCTCCACGTGGTTGATATCGACGAGTACCGGCGGGGCGACGATGCCGCGCCGGATGTTGACCACGAGGTCGGTGCCGCCGCCCAGCAGCCGGCTGTCGGGATGGCTCGCGCGGGCGTTGACCACGTCCTCGAGCGTTGTCGCCCGCACAAGCGCAAAGTCCGGCAACGCGTCCATTAGGCGCAGCCCGCTTCGTCATTGCCGGGCTTGACCTGACAATCCATCCGACTTTGTAAAGAAGCTTTTTCAAAACAGATGGATGCGCGGGCCAAACCCGCGCATGACGAGTGGGTAGCGGCGCGGCACTCCTCGAGACTCATACATCCCTGATGTTTGCTTGTGCCGCATCTCCATTGCCCGCGCGCCGCCGCTTCTCGAGCGCGGCGAATACGCGGTCGGGGGTGACCGGCAGCGTGTTGAAGCGCACGCCGATGGCATCGGCGATGGCATTGGTCAGCGCCGGCAGGAATGCCGCGAGCGAGCCTTCCCCTGCCTCTTTGGCGCCGAACGGTCCATGCGGATCGTTGCTCTCGATAATGCTGACCTCGATCGGCGGGGAATCCTGGATGGTGGGCACGCGGTAATCGAGCATGTTGGCGGTGACGAGCAGGCCATCGTGATAGGCGGTTTCCTCGCTCATCGCTTGGCCCATCCCCATCCAGACCGAGCCCTGCACTTGGCCCTCGACGGTGAGGCGGTTGAGCGCCCTGCCGCAGTCGTGCGCGACCCACACCTTATCGACGTCGACCACACCGGTCTCCTCGTCCACGCTGACTTCGACCACCTGGGCGGAATAGCTGTAGCCCATCGTGCCGCCGATCGCGGCGCCGCGATATTTCTTGCCGCCATGCGATTGCGGGATGGTCGAATAGTTGCCGGTCACGGTGATCGTGCCGCTGTCCTTGAGCGCCTCGGTGACGACTTCGCTGAAGGTGAGCCCCTTGTCCTGCGCGCCTGCGCGATAAAGCTCGCCCAGGCACTCGATCTCCTCGGGCTTAGCCTCGAGCTTGCGCGCGGCTGCCTCCACCAGCACGCGCTTGAGGTGTTGCGCTGCGTCGATCGCGGCGTTGCCGACCATGAAGGTTACGCGAGAGGAATACGATCCGTTGTCCTTCGGCACCACGTCGGTGTCGCCGGTGACGATGCGAATGCGCGAGAGATCGAGACCGAGCACCTCGGCGACGGTTTGCACGAGGATGGTTGAAGACCCTTGCCCGATATCCGCGGCGCCCGACAGCACGACGATGGATCCGTCGAAATCGAGCTTGATCTTGACCGTCGCGTGCGGCTCGCCGGTCCAGTTCACGGGCTTCGAGGCGCCGCTGATGTAGTGCGAGCAGGCAAAGCCCAGGCCTTTGCGGATGCTGCCGTTTCCGCGAGGCGGTTTGCGCTTGCGCTCCCTCCAGCCGCTCGCCTGCTCGACCCAGTCGACGCACTGGGGCAGCCCGTAGCTGTTCACCATCAGATCGTTGTCGGTAAACGTCGGGGCGCTGAGATAGTTGGCGCGCCGTACCGCCAGCGGATCGAGCTTGAGCTCGCTTGCCATCTCGTCGAGCAGGCTCTCGAAAGCGAAGCGGATGTCGACCGTACCGTGCCCGCGGAACGCGCCGCACGGCGGCGTGTTGGTGAGCACGCGCTTGCCGATATATTTGACATTGTGCAGGTCGTAGATGGCGTAGAGCATCGAGCCCGAATAGAGGATCGTGACGATGCCGTAGCCGGAATGCGCCCCGCCGCGCTGGTAGCATTCGCATTCAACCGCGGTGATCTTGCCGTCCTTGCGCATGCCGAGCTTGAGGCGGATATCGGTTTGCGGCCGGCCGCGATGGGTGATGAAAGTCTCCTCGCGCGTAGTCACCAGGCGCACGTTGCCGCCGGCTTTGCGCGCAAGCAACGCGGCGATCAGCTCGACGTTGAGCGCTTCCGTGCGGCAGCCGAAGCCGCCGCCGACATGCGGCTTGATCACCCGGATGCGCGACATGTCCATGTCGAGGATCTGCGCCAGCATGAGATGGACGTAATAGGGAACCTGCGTACTGGCGTAGACGGTCATGCGCTCGCGCACAGGGTCGTACTCCGCCACCGCGGCGTGCATCTCCATCTGGTTCTGACAGACCTCGGCGCAGTCGTAATTGCCCTCGCACACGAGATCCGCCTCGCGAAATCCCTGCTCTACGCTGCCGAGCTCGAACAGCACGTCGCGCTCGATGTTGCTCGGCCGATGCGCGTGAATGATGCTCGCGCCGCCGGCCAGCGCCTGCTTGGACGTGTAACAAGCGGGCAGTTCCTTGACCTTGAGCTTGATGAGGCCGAGCGCCTGCTTGGCGGTGGCATCGTCGATCGCCGCAACGGCGGCGACCGGCTCGCCGCGGTAGCGCACCTTGTCGCGCGCCAGCGGGTGTTCGCTGCGCGCGATCGGCAGCACGCCGAAGGTCTTGTCGCAGTCGGCACCGGTGACGATCGCCTTCACCCCGGGCAGCCGCAACGCCGCGGAGATATCGACCTCGATGATCTCGGCGTGGGAATAGGGGCTGCGCAAGATGCGGCCCGCCAAGAGGCTGGGCGCGATCAGGTCGGCCGTATATTTCGCCCGCCCAGAGACCTTGTCCGGCCCGTCGACCATCGGGACGTAGGCGCCGATGGTGTGCGCTGGAAGGATCTCGTTCACGGCGCGAGTCCGCCGGCGTGAAGCTCGGCTGCGTATTTCACCGCCTCGATGATTTTGACGTAGCCGGTGCAGCGGCAGATGTTGCTGCCGAGGGCGGCGCGAATGTTATCCTCGCTGGGACGAGGATTGCGGCGCAACAAACCCGCCGAGGCCATGATGAATCCGGGTGTGCAATAGCCGCACTGCGAGCCGAGCTTTTCGTGGAACCCGCGCTGCACTGCCGAAAGCCGTCCGTCCTGGCCGAGCGATTCGACCGTATCGACGTGCTGCCCGTTCACGCCAGCGGCCAGCGTGAGGCAGGACAATCGTGGCCGGTCATCCACGAGCACGGTGCACGCGCCGCACTCGCCGCCGTCGCAGCCGGTTTTTGTTCCAGTGAGGCCGGCGACTTCCCGCAAATAATCCAGCAGCAACAAGTTGTCCGGGACCGCGTCGACGCGGCGGCGGCCGTTGAGAACGAGCTCGAGAATGCGGGCCATGCGTGCCATTTCCAATATCAACATTCGGCACCGGCTTCAAATCGGATGCGGTGCGGGTGCGCGCAAGAGGCGGCCCGCCCTAGGATCGCTTGAGGGAGGCCATCCAATTTGGTCGCGTCCGGCCAAACATCGAACCCGAAGTGCGCAGCTCGGCATGAGTCCGTCGAAAATCCGTTCGGCCAAGCCCGCGCCGAATTCATGTCGTCTGAGAATGCCTGAGACCCGCTCGATCCCTCTGATTCATGCGCTCGCTCCACGCGCCCGCATGATATGATCGGCCATGCAGACAAAATCGACGTGGAAGGAATTGCTGGGGCGCGGCGAGCCGCTGCTGCTCCCTTGCGCGCATGACGCGCTCTCGGCGCGTCTCATCGAGCGCGCGGGCTTTGCCGCCTATTCGGTCGGGGGCTACGCCCTCGTCGGCGCGCGTCACGCGCTCCCCGACATCGGGCTCGTCGGCTTCGGCGAAATGAGTGCCGGCATCCGCGACATCATGGCGGCGAGCAATCTCCCGGTGCTCGTCGACTGCGATGACGGCTATGGCGACGCCAAGAATGTCGCACGCACCGTGGCCGGCTACGAGGCGATGGGCGTGTCGGCGATCTTCATGGAGGATCAGCGGGCGCCGAAACGCTGCGGCCACATGGCCGGCAAGGACGTGATCGAGGCCGAGGCAATGGCGGTGAAATTGCGCGCGGCGGTCCAGGCGCGCCGCAGCCCGGAGCTGTTCATCGTCGCCCGCACCGACGCGCGCGCGGTGCATGGGCTCGACGATGCGTTGCGACGCGCCGAGATTTATCTCAAAGCCGGTGCCGACGGACTGTTCATCGAGGCGCCACAGACGGTTGACGAACTGGCGCAGATCGGGCGCGCCTTTCAAGGCGTGCCGCAGCTCGCCAATATGCTGGAAGGTGGCGGGCGCACGCCGGTGCTGCCGCCGCACGAGCTCTACCGTCTCGGCTTCGTCATGGTGGCCTATCCGACCACGCTGATCTTCCGCGTCGCCCGCGCGATCGAGACTGCGCTCGCCGACCTCAAGGCCGGCCGACCCGCGAACAACGGTGCCGGTGTTGGTTTCGAGGCGTTCAAGGACATTGTCTCGCTGGCGCGCTGGGCCGATGTGGAGCAGCGAAGCGCTGCTGCACGAAAATCATGGTGACGTCGGCGATGAGACGAGCCTTAGCAGCCGCCGTGGCGGGGCTCTTCCTGATCGCTGCAGCGGTCCTCGCGAGCGCGCAGGACGTCAAGCCTGAATTATCCCGCGTGCGGCTCGCCGTCGGGGGCAAGCCGGCGCTGTTCTATCTCCCTCTGACTGTCACCGAGCGCCTCGGCTGCTTCCGCGACGCGGGGCTCGACGTGGAAATTTCCGATTTTCCCGGCGGCGCGCGGGCGCTGCAGGCGTTGATCGGCGGCAGCGCCGACGTGGTCACCGGCGCCTTCGATCACACCATCCAGATGCAGGCGAAGAACCAGCCGATCGTTGCCGTGGTGCAACTCGGTCAATTCCCTGGCTATGTGCTCGGGGTGCTCACGGGCAAAGCGCAAGCCTACCGCTCGCCGGCCGATCTCAAGGGCGTGAAGATCGGCGTGACCGCGCCCGGCTCGAGCACGCATTTCATGGTGCAGCATCTGATGGTGACGCATGGACTCAAACGCGACGACGCCTCCTTCGTCGGCATCGGCGCGAGCGCGAGCGCGGTCGCCGCGGTCCAGCGGGGCGAGATCGACGCCATCGTCAACGTCGATCCGGTAATCAGCATCCTCGAAAGCCGAGGCCTGATCAAAGTGGTGGCGGACACGCGCACGCTCGCCGGAACCCGCGAAGTGTTCGGCGGCGCCTATCCGGCCGCAGTGCTCTACGCGCAGCGCGCCTTCATCGACGAGAAACCGCGCACCACGCAGGCGCTGGTGAATGCCTTGGTGCGCGGGCTCAAATGGATCGGCGGCCGATCGGCGGCCGAGGTCGCTGCCGTCATGCCGTCGGAATACGCGCTCGGCGACAACGCGCTTTACGAGCGATCGATCGGCAAGAGCTTGCCGATGTATTCCCGCGACGGCCGGTTTGCCCGGGACGCCGCCGACACCGCCTATACCGTGCTCAAGGCTTTTGACCCCGACGTCGGCAGCGCCAAGATCGACGTTTCGACTACCTACACGAACGCATTCGTCGAGAAGGTGCCGGCGCAGCCGTAATGGGCTGCCCTTGCTCCCAAATTGTCGCCACTGGGTACCCGGTAGTGGACCAACTGACCCACTACCGGGTACCCCATCGCTCTCGCTGCCGGGATTCGCCCCTTCGGAGTAATGGCCTAGCTTCCATACTCAATTGAATCCACAGATAATTTCATTTAAAGATATATCTTGCGCTACATCTGAGTTCGATATATCTAACGATCTATCGACACGAAAACGGAGACCAACATGTTTGGCACGAGACATTCCTGGGGATGCGCGTCAGGGGGCATGTGGGCCGCTCGGCGCGGCTGGCGGGGGCATTTCGGCCACGGCCCCGGCTGGGGCGGGCGTCACGGCATGGGAGGCAACATGATGCGGGCCGGGCGCATGCTGGCGCAGGGCGACCTGCGCCTGATCGCGCTTGCACTCATCGCCGAGCAGCCGCGCCACGGCTACGAGATCATCAAGGTGCTCGAAGAAAAGACCACCGGCTGGTACTCGCCGAGCCCCGGCATCGTCTATCCGACGCTGACCTATCTCGAAGAGGCCGGCTACGTCACTGCGGCGGCCGAGGGCGCCAAGAAGCTCTACACCATCACCGAGGAAGGCCGCGCCTATCTCGATGCAAATCGCGATTTCGTCGAGGCCGTGCTCGAGCGTCTTGCCGCCATCGGTGAGAAAGTGGCGCGCATGCGCCGTCGCTTCGGTGAGGATGACGAGCGCCGCGGGGTGCCGCCGCTCGTGCGGGCAGCGCTTGAGAACCTGCGCGATGTCGCGGCCAAGCGCCTCGATGCTGACGCGGAGGCCGAAGCCAAGGTCGTCGAGGTGCTCGCGCGCGCGGCTGCGGAGCTGAAAAAGGCGTGAGCGCCGGCAAACAACATCGCGAAACGCGTCGGCGAGACCAGGCAGTGCCTTTCGCCTTTGCTCGCCCGCTAGCCGGTTCTCGCGTCCTTATTTCAAGCGCTTTGCGGCCTCTTCAACGACGCTCAAGTCGGCCTGTTTCTTGACATCGGGCGCCGTTTTGACGAAGCCCAAGTCGCGCGTCATGTCGACGTTCTTCTGCAGCGCCGCGAGATCCGGCAGCATGTTCGGATCGTGATAGGCGTCGCGCTTGGTAAACAGCCAATCGAAACGCTCGGGCGGCAGCTTGGTGACGCGGCCCGCGATCTCCATAGCCTCCTGATGGTTATTCGGATCGAGGAACCAGCGCGTGATGCGCAACGTATCCTCCATGAAATCGACCATGGCGGCGCGGTTCTTGTCGAGAAACGGCTTGCGCGCGGTCCACACGATCATGTCGGTAACGCCGATCGCATCGCGCTGGATGAACAGCGTACGGCCGATTTTGCGCAGCTCGGGATCATAGGAGAAGGGAATGACCGCGGGAATCATGTCCACCTTCTTCTCCGACAGCATCGCGCGCATTGTGGGGAAGGCGGACTCGACGACGGTGTAATCGCGCTTGTCCTCGAGGCCGATCTTGCGCAGCATTGCGCGCATGGCAACGTCGACCGCGCTGCCGGCCGCGTTCGTCATCACCACTTTGCCCTTCAGATCCTCGATTTTTTTGATCGGGCCGTCGGCGAGCACCATGTACTCCTGCGAGTAATAGCCTTCGACGCCGTCGCGGAACTCGTCGGCGATGATGCGCAGGTCATTCATGCCGGCGTTCTCAATCGCGATCGCGAGCGTGGAATAGGCGAGATTAGCGACTTCGAGCTCGCCATTGGCGAGCGCCGTCACCATCGGCGGGGTGCCGGCATAGCGGGTAGGCTCGAGCGTGTAGGACTGACCGAGATGCCGTGCGAGATCCTTTTTCTCCAGCATGATCGAGGCCCAGTTGGTGACCGGGGCGACCCATGACAGGCGAATCTTCACGGGCTCGGCGGCCTGCGCCGCGCCGGCGCTCAGGAGCGCGGCGGCAGCGAGGCTCGCAACAATCAATCGCGACACACGCATGGGTTTCCTCCTGTTGGTGTTTTTTTGAGGCTTTGGGCCGATGTTGCTCGAAACTGGCAGAGCGGCGGCGGTTTTGGCAAGCGCCGATTTGACGCGCGCTTGGTAAGATCATTGCCGTGATTTGGGGTGCTAAGGCGAGGCCTCCTCGAGCACGCGTCCCTTCGTTTCAACCGCAAACACGCCGGTGATTACGGCGGCAATTGCCGCGACGATCGCGAACGTGACAAAAACCGACGGCAGGCCACCGGCCAGCATCATTCCCACCACCGTCGGTCCAATCATCGATGCAAACCGCAGCCAAGCCGTGGCGGCGCCCACGCCGAGTGCGCGCACGCGCGTCGGATAGAGCTCCGGCGTATAAAGATAAACGCCGATATTGATGCTGCTGATGAAGAAATAAGCGATGGTCATGAAGGTCAGCACCTGCTCCGCGCTGGGAGCAGGTAAGAGCGCAACCGCAGCCAAAGCCGGCGTCGCAGCCGCGAAGGAAACGGCGAACCAAAGCCGCCGGCCGACATGATCGATGGCCAATGCGCAGATCAGCGTGCCGAGAAGGCCGACCGCCTGCGTGATCAAGCCGTAGCGCAGCGAAACATCGAGCGGCAGCTTGAACACGGTTCGATACAAGGTGGGTAGCCAGATCGTGAGACCGTAGTTCACGAAATAGGCGGCAAACCAGATCACCCAGACCACCAGCGTGCGCCGCAGATAGAACGGGCCGAAGAGGTCGGACCAGGAAGCGCCCTTGTCGGAAGTCGAGACGACGGGCTTCACCGGCGGCAGCGGTTGTCCAGTTGCCTTCTGGGTCTCGGTTTCGATCAGCGACATCGCGGCCTCGGCCTCGGCATTGCGGCCGCGCACAGCCAGCCAGCGCGGGGATTCTGGCAACAGGCTGCGCAACACCAGCGCCAGCAAGGCCGGCAGCGCGCCGATAACGAACATGTACTGCCAGCCGAGATGCGGGACGACCCACAGTCCGAGGAGGCTTGCCGCCACGAGGCCCACGGGAAAGACGAGTTCGTACAAAAGCACAAAGCGGCCGCGGCCCTGCGCCTTTGCGAGCTCGCTGATGAAGACGGCGGCGACCGGCACCTCGCCGCCGAGTCCGATGCCTTGGATCGTGCGCAACACCAGCAGCGAGCGGTAATCCCAGGCGAGTGCGCAGGCGAGACTCATGACCCCGAACAGGGCGATCGAACCGACCATTGCATTCATGCGCCCGTAGCGCTCCGCGATCCAGCCGAACAACAGTGCGCCCAGCAATTGCCCGAGGAATCCGGCCGAGATCATCACCCCGATCTCCGGCGGGGTCAGCTTCCACAGCGGGACGATGACCGGGAGCACCGATGCGATCGCCAGCGCGTCGAAGGCGTCGAAGAACGTGGCGACGCCCACGATGATGCGCGCCTTGACCTGCCACCACGAAGTGGGCAGGCGCTCCAGCCGCGCGACGATGTCATCGACCGTCGAGCGAGCGCTCGCAGCGTCCATCTTGTCCTCCCGCCCTACGCCTTATCCGTGCGGCAATCGCAGGAGCCTTGCCGCCGTGTCGCAGCAGATGGCATTTCGTACGGCCGTCTCGAGCGGCACGTTATCGATGAAATGTGCGGCTTCCTCCACCAGTTCGAACGGGTAGTCGGCGGCGAACATCACGCGGTCATGGCCGAGTGCATTGAGCGTGCAGTTCAGCGGCTCGGCGGCGCACATGCCCGACGTCGCCACCACGATATTCTCTTTGACGTATTGTGAGGGACGCTTGGCGAGTTTGACCGCATAAAAGTCGGGTCCGGTGCGGCTGTCGAAACGCCACAGCAGGAAAGGCAACGTTTCGCCCAGATGGCCGAGCGCGAGCCGCGCGCGCGGGAATCGATCAAAAACGCCACCGAACACGATGCGCAAGGCGTGCGAGCCGGTCTCGAACGTCCATTCCCACGTCGCCCGCCGCAAGCCCTTGTAGCCGTCCAGCACGGGGGCAGGCGTGATGGGATCGGCGGGATGGAGATAGATGAGTGCCTCGAGCGCCTGCGCTCGCTCCCAGAACGGGTCGAGCGAGGGATGGTCCAGGTATTTCCCGTTGGTATGGCCATTGATCATTGCGCCGCAGAATTTGAGCTCGCGCATCGCGCGTTCGAGTTCGTCCGCGGCGGCAACGGCGTCCTGCATGGGCAGATGTGCGAAGCCGGAGTAGCGCTGCGGGCGCTTTGCAATCTCACGCGCCAGAAAATCGTTGGCAGAGCGCGCCTTGTCACAGGCGGTCTTGGTGTCGCGTTCGGCCTGCACGCCCGGCCCCGCGATCGAGAGCACGCAACGTTCGATGCCGGCGAGCTCCATCGCCGCAAGCCGCATCTCACCGAAATCCGTCAGCCGCGCGAGAAACGTCTCGCGTTTGTTCGCAGGGAGATCTGCGACGGTCGGCGCCCAATAGTCCTCGAACCCGGGGCACAAGCAGTGCTCCTCAACCGCGATCTTCTTGACCATGCCGGTTGTTCCTCCCCGCTCCTTTTTGTACCGTATTCTCGTTGAAGCGCATCAATAGGCAAGGCTTAATCGCCTTAAAACGCCACACGCGCAGTGCTGCTAGGGGAGGCGGGCCGGTGACAAAAAAGATTCGCGGCGTGGCGTTCGAGGAGAACCTGTCCAACAGCATGGGGCTCGAGTTCTACAACCTGTCGCATCGATTCGGCTATCAATCCCCGAACTGGCCCTACTTCGAAGACGTCAAGATCGAGCGCATCCACTACCACGCCAAGTCCGGCGTGCTATCGCAGCGCATCACCACGAGCATGCACAACACGACGCATATCGATGCGCCGGCGCATGTCGTGCAGGGCACCCCATTCATCGATGAGGTTCCACTGCCGCACTTCTTCGGCTCTGGCATCGTGGTCTCGATTCCCAAAAAGAAATGGGAGTCGATCACGTATGATGATCTGGAAAAGGCCGCTGGCGCCGCGGTGCGTCCGCGCGACGTGGTGATCGTCAATACCGGCTGGCACAAGGCCTACGAGGACAACGAGGACTATTTCTGTCGCGCGCCGGGCTTCGTGCCGTCGGCGGGGGAGTGGTTCGTCGAGAAAAAGGTGAAGGTGGTCGGCCACGACACGCAAGCGAACGATCACCCGCTTGCCACTGCCATCGGTCCGCAGCGCAACGGCCCGCTGCATCCGCATCTCGCCGAGGAATACAAAGCCTGGTCGGGCGGCCGCGATTGGAAACAGGATTTTCCGGATTGGGAGCCGGTACACCGGATCTTGTTCAAGAACGGCATTCTTGGCATCGAGAATGTCGGCGGCGATATCGACAAAGTCACCGGCAGGCGCTGCACCTTCGCGCTGTTCCCGTGGAACTGGGAGCGGGGCGACGGCTGCATCATTCGGCTGGTTGCCATCATCGATCCCAAGGCCTTGTATCGGATCGAGAAGGGGGAGAAGTTCTGATGCAAGTCAAACATTTGAGCGAGGCCAAGCCGTACGAGGCGCCCAACCATCGCGCCTATTGCTCGTTGCGGCTGTTCGGGCTCGATGCCGGCGGGCCGAAGCAATTCACCGTCGGGCTTTCGCATTTTCTGCCCGGCGGCGGCGCTGGCCCCGATGCCTCGCCGACCGAGAAGGTCTATTACGTGCTCGCGGGCGAGCTTACCCTCATCGCCGGCGGAAGGGAGACCGTGCTCAAGGCCAACGATTCCTGCTTCATCGGGCCGAACGAAAGCCGCGAAATCGTCAATCGCGGCAATGACGTCGTGACCATGCTGGTCGCGGTCTCGACGCCGCAACAATGACGGTCAATGGGATCACCGCGGGGCATTCTTCCGTCACACGCGGGTAGAGGCGCGTCGAAGACGCGCGTGAACGCGCCTATGACCCGCGCATCCATCCTCTTGCGAAGATGATGGATTGCCGGGGTCAAGTCTTGCAATGACGGTGAACGAGGCTCTGTTCTTTGCGAGTAATGGTCATGGCCGAAGACTTCCTGAAAAATCCGCTCTCGCTTTTTGACATTGGCGGTAAGACCGCGATCGTCACCGGCGCCACCGGCGCCTTTGGTGCGCTCTCGGCGAAGGTGCTCGCAGCCGCGCACGCCAACGTCGTGCTGTGCGCCAATAATGCGGCCGAGCTGAAAAAAGTCGCGACGGAATGCGAACAGCTCGGGGGCAAAGTCGAGACCCTGGCCAAGCGCCCCAGCTCGGAGGCAAATTCCGACGCGATTGTCGATGCTGCGGTCAAGACATTCGGCCGCGTTGATATTCTCGTGGTCGCATCCGGACAGAACAAGGTCTCCAAGATCGTCGACCAGAAGCCTGAAGATTTTCTCGACGTCATGGATGCCAACGTGACGCAAACGTGGTTGATCGCGCGCGCGGCCGGTCGGCAGATGCTCAAGCAGGGCCAAGGCGGCAAAGTCATCCTGATGTCGTCGGCGCGCGGCCTGCTGGGCCATCCGGCCGGATATACGGCCTATTGCGCATCGAAGTCGGCAGTCGACGGCATCACCAAGGCGCTCGGCTGCGAGTGGGGCGACACCGGCATCACGGTCAATGCGCTGGGGCCGACCGTCTTTCGTTCGCCGCTCACCCAATGGATGTTCGAGGACACCGAGCGCTCGCGGGAAGTGCGCAAGGGCTTCCTGACCCGCGTTCCGAAAGGGCGCCTTGGCGAACCGTCCGACCTCGCGGGCCCGCTGTTGTTTCTCGCATCCAAGGCATCGGACTTTTACACCGGGCATATCCTCTACGCCGACGGCGGATACACCGCGGGCTGACCATGGCAAAGGCGCGCATCGCGGTCATCGGCGCCGGCCTGATGGGCCATGGCATCGCCCAGGTGTTCGCGCTCGCCGGGCATGAGGTGTCGATCCACGACTCGATTGCAGCCAACCTCGCCGGCGCCAAGGCGCGCATCCTCACCAATCTCCGGGATCTCGGGGACGACGTGTCGGCGGTCGACCGAGTTCGGCTGACCGGCGACCTTGCCGCGGCGGTGCGGGGGGTCGACTATGTCGTCGAAGCCGTACTCGAAGATTTGCCGCTGAAGCAGAAGCTGTTCGTCGAGATCGAGCGGAACGTGGGGCCGCACACGATCCTCGCCAGCAACACCTCGGTGATCCCGATCACCAAGATCATGGAGGGCTTAGGCGACCGCTCGCGCGCGCTCGGCACCCATTGGTGGAACCCGCCGTATCTTGTGCCGCTTGTGGAGGTGATCGGCACCCAATGGACCTCACCGCAGGCGATTGACTGGACGATCGATCTGCACAAGGCGGCGGGCAAAATGCCGGTGCATGTGAAGAAGGACGTGCCCGGCTTCGTCGGCAACCGCCTGCAGCACGCATTGTGGCGGGAGGCAATTGCGCTCGTCGAGCGCGGGATTTGCGACGCGGAAACCGTCGACACCGTGATCAAGGCGAGTTTCGGCCGGCGGCTTGCCGTCTTGGGCCCGCTGGAGAACGCCGATCTTGTCGGCAACGATTTGACCCTCGCCATTCACAAGACCGTCCTGCCCGACATCGACAGCCGGCCGCATCCTTCGCCCTATCTCGAGGCGCTGGTGGAGAACGGCAAGCTCGGCTTTAAGTCGGGCGAAGGCTTTCGTGCGTGGAGCGCCGAGGCGCAAGCTCACTTGCGGGCCAAGGTGCTGCAGCATCTCAAGCAAGCTCGGACGGCGGATACGGATAGATAGCCGAACGCGAGACGGGAGGCCCATATGGCCAAAGATGCGTCGCAGGATCTTAATTCCGGGATTTCGCGCCGGAAGATCGTCAGCGCCGGCTTCGGCGCGATCGCGGCACCGGCGGTGCTGCGGATCATCCCGGCCAACGCCCAGAGCCGCGTCGTCAAAATCGGTCACGTCAGCCCAAAGACGGGACCGCTCGCCGGCTTCGGCGAAGCGGACGGCTTCATCCTCGAGCAGGTCCGCGGCATCCTGGCGAAAGGCTTGCAGAGCGGCGGGCGCACCTACCAGGTCCAGATCATCAGCAAGGACAGCCAGTCGAGCGGCAGCCGCGCCGCCGAGGTCGCCTCCGAGCTGATCCTCGGCGACAAGGTCGATCTCATTGTCGCGTCGGCGACGCCCGACACCACCAATCCGGTAGCCGATCAGGCGGAGGTCAACGAGGTTCCCTGCATCACCACGAATTGCCCGTGGCAACCCTATTTCTTCGGACGCAAGGGCGATCCCGCCAAAGGCTTCACCTGGACGTACCACTTCTTCTGGGGACTCGAAGACGTGATCGGCGCGTTTCTCGCGCTGTGGGATTCGGCGCCGACCAACAAAGTCGTGGGCGGCCTGTTCCCCAACGACGCCGATGGCAACGCCTGGGGCGATGTGCAACGCGGCTTGCCGCCGGCGCTCGCGAAAGCGGGTTACCGGCTCACCGATCCCGGCCGTTATCAGCTCATGAACAACGATTTCACCTCGCAGATTTCGGCATTCAAGGCGGTCAATGCCGAGATCGTCACCGGCAACATGATCCCGCCCGACTTCGCCACCTTCTGGTCGCAAGCTGCGCAACAGGGCTTCCGGCCGAAGATTGTTACCATCGGCAAGGCGCTGCTGTTTCCATCCGTGATCGAGTCGCTTGGCGTGCGCGGCAACGGGCTCACCACCGAAATTTGGTGGACGCCGAATCACCCGTTCAAGTCCGGTCTGACCGGTCAGAGCGCAAAGGAGCTGACGGATGCCTATGTCGCCGCCACCAAGCGGCCGTGGACGCAACCGATCGGCTTCCAGCACGCGCTGTTCGAGGTCGCTATCGACGTGCTCAAGCGGTCGAAGGCGCTGGAGCCCAAGGCGATCCTCGATGCCGTGATCGCGACCGACTACAAATCGATGGTCGGTCCGGTGAAATGGACCGGCCAGCCCGTGAAGAATGTCACGAAGACGCCCCTCGTCGCCGGACAGTGGCAGCGCAAGGCCGAGCGCTTCGATCTGGTTATTACCACGAACAAAACCGCGAGAGAGATTCCGGTCGGCGGCGAGTTGCAGCTGTTGTCATGAGTTTGGCGTTCCGAATCGCCCCGTATGCCCGGATGCGAATGTTTTGCTGTGTTGTCGTCCCCGCGAGGGGCACCGAGCGACGCTCGGGGGACCCCGTAGCGGGGATGCACATTCCAGAGGCGATGGTCATGGGTCCTCGCCTGCTCGGGGACGACGTGCCACTTTGCGGATTGCACCTCGGCACGATAGGGCAGGCGAGGCGGTTCGAGTGACATCCGCATGCCTCCCGTCCTCAACTTCGAAAAAATCTCCAAGCGCTTCGGCGCCGTCGTCGTAGCGGATGGCATCGACCTTGCGCTCGGGGACGGGGAGGCGCTGGGCATCATCGGGCCGAATGGCGCCGGCAAAAGTACGCTGTTCGGCATCGCCAGCGGCACGGTTGCGCCCGACTCCGGGCGCGTGCTGTTTGCGGGCACAGACATCACACTTGTTGCGCCGGACAAACGCTGCCGCATGGGCATCGGCCGGTCGTTTCAGATTCCGCAGCCGTTCAACGGCATGACCGTGTTCGAAAATCTGGTGGTGGCGGCGGCGTTTGGTGGCGGCCGCCGCGAGCGCGAGGTCTATCCACGCTGCGTCGAGTTGCTCGACCAATGCGGCCTCGCGGCCAAGGCCAATCGCCCCGCGGGCAGCCTTACCCTCCTCGAGCGGAAGCGGCTCGAGCTGGCACGCGCGCTCGCCACGCAACCGCGCGTGCTCCTGCTCGACGAGGTGGCCGGCGGGCTGACGGAGCACGAATGCACGGCGCTGGTCGATTTGATCCGCAACGTTCGGCGCGGCGGCATCTCGATCATCTGGATCGAACACGTGGTGCATGCGCTCATCGCGCTCGTCGACCGTCTGCTCGTCCTTTACGGCGGGGCCTTCATCGGCGAGGGCGCGCCGCAGACCGTGATCGCCTCACCGGCGGTGCGCGAAATCTACATGGGGATTCCTGCGGATGCCTGAGCCGCTCCTCGACCTGCGCGCCCTCGACGCCTTCTACGGCGACTTCCAGGCGCTGTTCGGCATTTCGCTCGATGTGGCAGCAGGCGAGGTGGTCGCGGTGATCGGCGCGAATGGCGCCGGCAAATCGACGCTGCTCAAGTGCATTGCCGGCGTCATCGCGTCCCGTCACGAAGCCATCCTGTTCGACGGCGAGCCGATCGGCGATGTGCCCGCGCACGCGGTGGTCGCGCGCGGCATCGCGCTCGTTCCCGAAGGGCGCCACCTGTTCTCCTCCCTCTCGGTCGAGGAGAATCTCCTCATCGGCGGCCAGCTCGGCAGGCCAGGGCCGTGGAGGCTATCTCGGGTCTACGAGCTGTTTCCGGCGCTCTGTGAGCGGCGGCACGCGCCGAGCACGTTGCTCTCCGGCGGCGAGCAGCAGATGGTCGCGATCGGGCGCGCGCTGATGTCCAACCCCAAGCTTCTCCTGTGCGATGAGATCAGCCTCGGGCTTGCGCCGATCGTGGTGCGCGAGCTCTACGCCCGCCTGCCGTCCATCCTTGCAGAAGGAAGCTCCCTCGTCATCGTCGAACAGGACATCGTTCAGGCGCTCAAGGCGGCAAACCGCGTGTATTGCCTGCAGGAAGGCCGTGTCGCGCTCACAGGCTCGGCCGCAACGTTGACCCGCGAGGCGATCTCGGCGGCTTATTTCGGGGTGTGATGAGCTCGGGGCGCAAATGCGGGTCCGCGAGTGGAGCAATCGCCTCTCCACCGCTCATTCCCGCGCAAGCGTCAAGCCAGTTTATCGTTCCGAATCGAACGGGTCTGAACAAAGGCATGAAACGACCGCCCCTGGGATTCTCAAAAATGAAATCGCGATGGAATGGATCAACATAATCATCCAAGGCGTGCTGATCGGCGGCCTCTACGCCATGTTCGCAGCCGGCCTCGCCTTAATCTTCGGGGTGATGCGGCTCGTCAACATCGCGCATGGCGATCTCATCGTGCTCGCCGCCTATATCGCGCTGATGACCAGCGACACGCTCGGGCTCAACCCGTTGCTCGCCATCATTGTCGTGGTGCCGATCATGGCGGCGATCGGCTATGGCCTTCAGCGCGCGTTGCTCAACCGCACCCTTGGCGATGACGTGCTGCCGCCGCTGCTCGTGACCTTCGGGTTGTCTGTCATCATCCAGAACGCGCTGCTTGAATTCTTCACCGCCGACAGCCGGCGGCTGCGGGCCGGCGCGATTGAGGTCGCGAGCTTTCCACTGATGGAAGGCGTGTGGATCGGCGTGCTTCCGCTATTGCAATTCGTCGTCGCCGTTGTCGTCATCGGCGCGCTGCAAGTTCTGTTCTACCGCACCGCCTTCGGCCGTGCCTTTCGGGCGACCTCGGACGACCAGTCCGTCGCCCAATTGATGGGCCTCGACAACCGGCATGTCTTTGCGCTCGCCATGGCGCTGTCGCTCGCCATTGTCGCGGTCGCCGGCGTGTTCATTGCCGTGCGCACCAATTTCGATCCCGCGATCGGGCCCGCGCGGCTGATCTTCGGCTTCGAGGCCGTGATCATCGGCGGGCTTGGCAGCATGTGGGGTACGCTCGCCGGCGGCATCATCCTCGGGGTGTCGCAGGCAATTGGCGCCCAAATCAATCCGGGCTGGCAGCTCTTGGCCGGGCATCTCGCCTTTCTTCTCGTTCTGGCGCTGCGCCCGGAGGGCCTGTTCCCAAAGGTGAAGGGATGATCGCCTCCTTCAAGGTGGAGCATGCGAGCCGCTCGAGCCGCTTCGGCACGGCCGCTTTTGCCGCTGGTTTTGTGCTGCTTGCCGCGGCACCGGTCTGGGGCGGCCGCGACGACTTGCGGCTGCTCTCTGAAATCTATGCGTATGTCGCGCTGGCGAGCCTCTGGAACTTGCTTGCGGGTTACGCCGGACTCGTATCGGTCGGACAGCAGGCCTATGTCGGACTCGGCGGCTATGTGCTGTTCGCGTCGGCGATTCTCGCCGGGCTGCATCCGCTGCTTGCCGTGCCGGTTGCGGGCGCAGTTGCCGCCGTGCTCGCGTTGCCGATCGCTGGCTTGATGTTCCGGTTGCGCGGGCACTACTTCGCCATTGGTACTTGGGTCGTGGCCGAAGTTTTTCGCCTGATCGCCTCGCAGATTTCCGCGCTCGGCGGCGGCTCCGGAGTAAGTCTGCCCGCGGGCATCGTGACTGCGATGGCCTCGAGCCGCCAGCTGCGGGAATTCTTGATGTACTGGGTGGCGCTCGCGCTGATGATCGTCGTGCTCGCCGCGATCGTGCTGTTGTTGCGCTCGCGCTACGGGCTCGCGCTCACCGCGATTCGCGACAACGAACTGGCGGCGCGATCGAACGGCGTCGACGTCACGCGCACCAAGCTCGTGGTCTACGTGCTGACCGCCTTGGGCACGGCGATGATCGGCGCGTTGATATTTCTGCAGAAGCTGCGCATCTCCCCTGACACCGCGTTCAGCGTCAACGACTGGACTGCGTTCGTCATCTTCATGACCGTGATCGGCGGCATCGGCCGGGTGGAGGGGCCGATCATCGGCACCATTGTCTTTTTCCTGCTGCGGCGGACGCTTGCCGATCTCGGTAGCCTCTATCTCCTGATGCTCGGGGCGGTGGCCATCGCGGTGATGTTGTTGGCGCCGAAGGGCATCTGGGGCTTTCTCGCCGAGCGCTTCGGCTGGCAGCTCCTGCCGCTCGAGCGGCGCTTGCGCTTTGGGGCGGATACCCGCACAACCTGATCGGCAAGAGCGATGTAGACCGGGAGAGAACAATGGCTGCCAAATCCGACAAGGTCATCATCACCTGCGCCGTGACCGGCGCGATCCACACCCCCACCATGTCGGAGGCGCTCCCGATCACGCCCGATCAGATCGCCGAGCAGGCGATCGGCGCCGCCGAGGCGGGTGCTGCCATCCTGCATTTGCACGCGCGCAATGCCAAAGACGGGCGCCCGACCGGCGACCCCGCGGTGTTCATGCAGTTCCTGCCGCGCATCAAGCAATCGACCGATGCGGTCGTCAACATCACCACCGGCGGGTCGCCGACCATGGCGGTCGAGGAGCGGTTGGCGGGGGTCATGAAATTGTCGCCGGAAATGTGCTCGCTCAACATGGGCTCGATGAATTTCGGCCTCTATCCGATGGTTGCCCGCTACAAGTCGTGGAAGCACGATTGGGAGGAGCCGTATCTCACCGGGACCAAGGAGACGATCTTCCGCAACACCTTCGCCGACATCGAGAAGATCTCGAAGCTCATGGGCGAGGGACACGGCACGAAGTTCGAGCACGAATGTTATGACGTCGGGCATCTCTACAATCTGGCCCACGGCGTCGATCGCGGCTGGTTCAAGCCCCCAATCTTCCTGCAGCTGATCTTCGGGATTCTCGGCGGCATTGGGGCAGATATGGACAACCTCATGTTCATGAAGCGTACCGCCGACAAGCTGTTCGGCGACGACTATTCCTGGTCGGTTCTGGGGGCTGGGCGACACCAGATGCCGTTTGCCACGCAAGCGGTGATGATGGGCGGCAACGTGCGCGTCGGTCTCGAGGACAGCCTATACATCGGCCGCGGCAAGCTCGCCAAAAGCAATGCGGAACAGGTTGCGAAGGCGCGTCGCCTGATCGAGGAACTCGGCTATGAGGTCGCGACGCCGGAGGAAGCGCGCGCGAGTCTCGGCCTCAAGGGCGCGGATCGGACGAAGTTTTGAAGCAACTGCGGCGGTTGCCAATCTGAGTCCATGGTTTTCGCGGGGACGAACGGAGAGTTGTCTCCTCTCCACCGCTCATTCCCGCACGGGCGGGAATGCAGTCCATCTTTGCGCCGCCGAATTGGAATGAGGACCCTTCATGGCCGATGACACAATCGTCGACATCTATTGTCACATCTTTCCGGATAAATTCTTCCAGGAGATGAACCGCGTCGCACCGCGGCTCGGCAATATCGCGGCGCGACTGCGCGGCGTCAAAAAGCTGTTCGACCTCGACGAGCGGTTCCGCGAGATGGACCAGTTCGGCGACTACCGGGAGATCATTTCGCTGCCCAATCCGCCGATCGAAGACCTTGCCGCCGGCGAGACCGGCCTTAACCTCGCGCGCATCGGCAACGACGCCATGGCCGAGCTGTGTAAGCGCCATCCCTCGCGCTTCCCGACCTTCGTCGCCGCGCTTTCGATGACGGACGTCGAGGGCTCGGTGAAGGAGGCACAGCGCGCAATCAAAGACCTCCATGCCGGCGGTGTTCAGATCTTCACCAATGTGGCGGGCCGTCCACTGGACGACAAAGCCTTCGAGCCGATCTTCGCCACCATGGCGGAGTTCGATCTGCCGATCTGGCTGCATCCGGCGCGCACCGCGAGCATGCCGGATTACCCTAAAGAGCAGAAATCCCGTTTCGAGATGTGGTGGTGTTTCGGCTGGCCTTATGACACGTCAGTAGCGATGGTGCGGATGGTCTTTTGCGGCCTGTTCGATCGTTATCCAGGGCTCAAGATCGTCACCCATCATCTCGGCGGGATGATTCCGTATTATGACGGGCGTGTCGGCCCTGGTCTCGACGTGCTGGGCAGTCGGACCAGCGACGAGGACTATTCCAACATCCTCCCTTCGCTGAAGCGGCCGCATCTCGATTACATGCACGATTTCTACGGTGATACCGCGCTTTTCGGCGGCGGCGTTCATGCGGTGCGCTGCGGGCTCGAGTTCTTCGGGGCAGACCACGTGGTATTCGCGACCGACACGCCGCTGGGCCCGATCGCACCGACGGTCGAGACGATTAAGCGGCTCGAGATCGCGGACGGCGACCGCCGCAAGATCTTCGTCGGCAACGCCGAGCGGCTGCTCAATAGGAAATTATCGTAAAGGCGGAGGCGGGCCATGCCGATGCATGTGCGCTTGCACTCGTTGATCGGCGCGGCCGTTTTGCTGGCGGCGAGCGGTTCGATGCTCGTGTCTCCCGCGAGTGCCACCGAGACGCTGCGCGTTGGCAAGGCAGTGCCCGAGGCGTTCTCTTTTGTGCCGCTCGATGTCGGCATGCGCAAAGGATTGTTCGCGAAACAGGGACTCGAGATCGAGTCGATTGCCTTTAACGGCGACGCGCGCATGCAGCAGGCGATGGCTTCGGACAGCCTCGACATTGCGCTCGGCTCCGGCCCGGCGATGGCTTTCATTGTCAAAGGCGCGCCGGTCAAGGCGGTCGCCGGTATGGCCGGAGCGCCGCTGTTGCTGGCGATCGTGGTGCGGCCCGATGGCCCACAAACCGCGGCTGAGCTCAAGGGCAAAACCATCAGCGTATCGACCGCCGGCTCGCTCACCTATTGGCTGGTGAGCGAGACCTCCCGGCGGCAGGGCTGGGGGCCCAAGGGCATCGAGATCGCGCCCATGGGCGCACTGGCGGGACAGATCGCGGCCATGAAACGCGGTGACATCGACGGCGTGATCACGGACATCGGGAACGCCTTCGCGCTGGAGAAACGCCGCGAAGGCCGCATCCTCGTTCGCTTCACCGACATCAAGGACTTCCACATCCACGTTATTTTTGCGACCGACAAGCTGATCGCGGAGCGGCCGGAGGCGGTGCGCGGATTCCTCAAGGGCTGGTTCGAGGCAATCGCCTTCATGCGCAGCAACAAGACGGAAACCGCCGCCATCGCCAGCGAGGTCACACACAAGGACGCCGAGATTACCTCGCGCGTCTACGACGAGTTAATGCCGATGTTCTCTGATGACGGGCGCTTCAATTCGCACGCCCTCGCCACGCTCGCCAAATCCTACGTGGAGCTGGAACTCCTGCCGCGGGAGCCCGACATGGCGGCACTCTATACCGAGGAGTTTTTGCCGAGGTGAGGCGCAGTGCAGCGCGCCCATCCGCGTAGAGTCGAGCGTATTGCACGCCCTCACACCAGCTCCGGCCACGGGACGATGGTCGACTTGACGGTCTTCATCGCCATCGCGTCGCTTACGGCGCGCGAGACGCCGTCTTCGTCGAACGGGTAGAGCGTCTGCATGTCGAACCAAGGATATCTGTTGCGCGCGCGGTGGAGCATGTCCACGCCGAGCGGCAGGTCGTTGGCGGTGAAGGCCCATGAGCCCAGCACATTGAGGTCCTTGGCGCAGATGCGGTGCCATGACGTGGTGATCGCGCCGGCATCGGTGAACTGGCCCATCTCGACATAGGTGCCGCCGTCGCGCAGCATCTCGATGCCCTCGGGCCCGGCGCTCGGATGGCCGGAACAGTCCATCACAAGATCGGCGCCGAAGCCGCTGACGATATCGCGCACGCGCTTGATCCGCTGCTGCGGGTCCGTGATCTCCTCGATGTTCACCGTCGCTTCGGCGCCAAATTTTCGCGCGAGTTCAAGCCGCGGCTTCTCGGGCGCGCCGACGCAGATCACCCGCCCGGCCCCCATTTCACGCGCCGCCGCGATCGCGAGAATGCCGATCGGCCCCGAGCCCTGGATTACGACTGTGTCACCCCAGGTGAACCCGCCGGCTCGGGTCGCGCGGTTGAACGCGCGGATGCAGGAGGTCAGCGGCTCCGAGAGCGCGCCAAGCCGCAGCGGCATGTCGTCGGGAAGTTTGTAGACCTTTGTGCCCGGCAGCATGTCGAGGTCGACATACACATATTCGGCGAAGCCGCCCCACAAATGCGGCGCCTTATCGAAGCCGAGATAGCGCCCGTAATAGACGGGAGCGAGGCACTTGTTGGCGCGCTCCGGATAATGGACACAGTAATAGCACCGTCCGCATGGCATCAGCGGCGGGATCATGACCTTCGAGCCGAGGCCAAGCGGCTTGCCCATGAAGTCTTCGGTGAATTGCGCTCCCGCTTCGACGATCACGCCGCCGAGCTCGTGGCCCAGCGTGAAAGGCCACGGCAACGGCTTCGGCCAGTGACCTTTCAGAATATGCAGGTCGGTGCCGCACACGCCGCAGGCGCCGATCTGAATGAGGGCGGCATTCTTGGGGACTTGCGGCCATGGCACGGAACGGATGATCGGCTCGGCGCCGGGGCCGGCGAAGGTAGCGACGCGGATGGTGCTGTTGCGCATGGATTTCGGCTCGTCATGCGCGGGGCGGGCGCCCCAAACGGGTCAGCGAGCGATCCCATTCACCCGCGCATCCATAGAGAAACGGTTCTTCTAGAAGATGGATCGCCGGGTCAAGCCCGGAACAGGCGCTCGTCACTCGCGACGCTCACGGCAAGTGACCTGCTCGATGTCGGCCACTAACGCTGCAAACTCGCCCCCTGCGAGGGCATCGCTGCAGCGCGCGAGGATGCGCTCGGCGTATTCGATCCCAATAGCGGGTTCGCTGAAGCGCAAGAACTTCTTCCGCACGCTAGCGCCATCGAACGGCAGCGCGGGATCGCCGGGAATGTGGGTCACGGTTCGCTCCTGCCGCGCGGCGCCCGCGGTGACGCGCACACGTGCGGGCCAGCTGTGCGGATACTGGGCGAGCAAGCGCTCGTCCGCCGCGACTTTGATTTTCGCCATTAGGCAGTGAACGGCGGGCGGTATCTTGGCCGGCGTCTGCTGCACGTCGAAAGCCGCATCGGGCGCGAGCGCCGCCACGGCCATGCAATAATGCACGCTGGTTAGATGCGAGGCGCGATCGTCGGCGACGACGCCGTGATCGATCATTTTCAGGTGCGGCGGCAGCACCGCGACGGTGACCTCCTCGATCGCGCTCGGCGCCACGCCGCTGGCGATGATCTCCTTGAGCGCCTGCGTCGCCGCCATGGTTTGCCGCGCCGCACACCACGGCTTGAAGGAGGCCTCGCTCAAGGCGATGCGTTCGCCGAGCGCGTCGGTGAGGGCCGAGATATCGGGCGTAATGCCGAAGACGCCGGGGAGCAGTTGACCCTCGATCAATTTGCGATCCGAGGTGAAGCCGTGCTGCGCCGCCAGCGCCGTGGTGAGCCCGGTGCGGGCGGCATTGCCGAGCGCGAACCAGCGCGAGGTGGTTGCCGCATTGTGATGTCCCACGGTGGGCGCCGCGATCGTGAGCGCGAGCGCCAGCGCATCGGCAGTGGGCTGCGCGCCGAGTTTGAGGAGTCGCGCGGCCACTGCTGCCATGCCGAAGGGCGCGGTGAAATAGGTCGGCCAGATGCCGCGATAGAGAATGCTCGGCCCGTCGAGCGCGCGGCCAAGCCGGGTCATTGCCTCGGTACCTGCAACGACAGCGGCGATCACGTCTTCGGCCGTGATGCCCGGCGTCGCGGCAGCGAGCGTCAGCGCGCCAGGAATGACGATCGCGCCGGGCGTCGTCATGGAGGCAAGATGGATGTTGTCGATCTCGCTCAGCCGCGCGAGCGCGCAGCGGGTGGCCAGATCGAGCGCCAATGCCTCGCCTGCTTGCCCGCGCGCGCGCAGCGTCGCGCGAAATCGCAGCAGGTTTGCGCCTTCTGCGGTCCGCGTGCTCGCGATCCACGCGCCCACGGTGTCGATGAGGTGCAGCACCACGAGCTCGCGCAACACATCTGGGGGCTGCCTGCTTTCCGCGAAATGGCTGCCGAGCTGTTCGAGCGCGGTCATGTCATGCGCTCAAATCCCGTCCGAGCCGCCGGCGTCGCCGAGGTCGGTGTCGGCGAACAGCGCGTCAAGCGACAGCATCTTGGCGATCATGCCCTGCTCGTGGGTGTAGCGCAGGACGGTCTCGAGATTTTTGCGGTTGGCGGGGGTGAGACCATAGGCCCAGGGGTCGCGACCCAGCAGCGCTTCCTGCTCCTCGAGCGCCGTGCGCACCCAGGCGAGCGGAACCGTGCGGGGATTGGCGATGCGCCGATAGGCGATCTCCTTTGCCTCCTCGAAGGCCTTGGTGAGGTTAGTTGGCACCCAGGGAAACTTGTCCACGATCTCCTGCTTGATGGTGGTGACATGCATGATCGGGAAGATCCCAGTGCTGCGGAAATAGGCAAGCTCTATCTCTTTGTAATTTGGAAAGAGCCGCACGATGCGCTTGTCGCCGGCAACGAACAGGCGTGGCAGCTCCGGCGAGAGCATGGCGGGGATTTCGCCCTCGGCCAGCATGACGTCGAGCCTTTTCGCCGGCGCGATCATCTCGATGCGCAGGTCCTTGGGCGGGGTGAAGGGGACATCCTCGCTGCGCTCTACCACCCATGTCACCTGCCGGTGCGGCAGCGCGTACTCCTCCTCTAATATGCCGCGCATCCAGATATTGGACGCGGGCTGGAAATTCGTGCCGCCTACTTTTTTGCCGATCAGCTCCTTAGGTGCGCGAATGCCGGCCGCGGCATTGACGAACAGAAATCCGTGACGAAAGCGCCGGTGCAGGAAGACGGGGATCGCGGTGAGCGGCGCGCCCTGGTCGCGCTCCATGAAATAGGCGCCGACATTCGCCTCGCAGACGTCGAACTCGGCCCGGCGCGCCATGCGCCAGTGACGCTCGCGCGGGCCCATGCCCGTGAGCATGATGAGCTCGAGGCCATCGGCGGTAACCGCGCCGTCCTTGAGCGCGCGCACGATCTCGTAGTCGCCGCATGCAACCGTCAGCCTGAGCTTTCCCGCCATTGATCTACTCGCTGTGCCAGCGGCTAAAATGCAGCTCGGCGCGCCGCACGGTCTCGTTGAGCAAAATGGCCATGGCGGCGAGCACCGCGATGAGCCCCAAGAGCCGGGTCGGATCGAAGTTCTGCGTGAATAACGTGGTGAAATGGCCGATGCCCGCGGTTGAGACGTAGAGTTCGGCGAGCAAGACGCCGAGCAAAACGCCGGTCATCGCGAGCCGCATGCCGGCGAAGAAGCTCGGAATCATATGCGGGAAAACGACGTGGCGGAGGATCTGCCACCGGTTTGCGCCCATGGCGCGCGCGCTCGTGAGCAGGATCGGTTTGATGTTCTGTACGCCCGCGACGACAGTCATGACGATAGGAAAAAAGCCGTGGCTCACGCCGAAGGCGATCTTGGATGCGGGGCCGATGCCGAAATAGAGGATGAACAGCGGCAGGATGGTGACCTGCGGCGTGCCATAGAGCAACAGGATAATCGGCATGAAGCTCTTGCGCACGAACGGCTGCAGGCCGACGGCGAGCCCGATGGCAAGCCCGATCGCCACCGAAAGGGCGAAGGCGACCGCTAGCTCCCAGAACGTGACGCGCAGCGCCGCCGGCACGCCGCGCGTCTCAAAGACGGCCGGTAGCGACGCAATCACGCGCGAGGGCGGGCTGAGAAACATCGGGTCGACCCACCAGCGCGCGGCGATCTCCCAGAAGCAGAGCAGGAGAACGACGACGCCGACGCGGGCTACCCAGGGCCGGCGCAGTGCATGCGATGCCGCAGCGGCTATCACCGGCGCCTTCCCCGCGCCTCGAGCGCCGAGACGAGCGTGTTGAGGATCGCCGCGATCGCGACGACGAAGACGATATAGGCGAACATCGGCGCCATCTCCATGCCTTCGGCCAAATAGACGATGCGATGGCCGAGCCCGGCAAGCGACGCGATGGTCTCGCTGCCGATGATGGAGAGAAGTGCCACGGTGAATCCCATGCGCATCCCGGTCAGGATGATCGGCAGCGCCGCCGGTAGCAGCACATACCGGAACAGCTGCAGGTCGGAGGCGCCCATTGAGCGGGCCGCGGTGACGAGTGTCCTCTCGACGTAGCCGAATCCGGCGATGGTATTAAGCGCAATGGGAAAGAAGCTGATGGTCACCCCCAGCGCAATCTTCGAGGCGGGGCCGAGCCCGAACAAGAGAACATAGAGCGGAAGGAAGAGAATGATCGGCACTGAATAGATGCCGGCGAACAGTGGCTCGAATACCTGAATGCGATATTGCGACCGGCTGATGAGGTATCCGACAAGGAGACCTGAGCTTGCTGCGATCCCAAAAGCGGACACGAGCTCCGTCAGCGTCACGCGCAAATCGCCGATGAATTCGCCGGTTGTGAGAATGCTCCAGAAATCGCGCAGCACCACGACAGGGTTGGGCAGAAGCAGCGGACTTACCCGCCAGCGGGTCGTGGCGAGATACCACAGTACGAGGAGCGCGATCAGGAACGTCACCTGAACGGCCCGGCTGGCGAAACGTGCCTCGCGTCGATCGCCGGTCGGTGTCATGGCGCGTGCCCGCCTGCGGTGCTCACCGAGCTCTCGGCCATGGTCTTGCGAATTTCATCGTGCAGCAAGGCGTAAAGCTCGTTGCGGATGCTGGTGAACTGGGCCGAGGTCACAAAGTCGGACCTGCGCGGGTGCGGCTCGTCGACCTTGATGATCTTCTTGATGGTGCCGGGGCGGGCCGAAAATACCGCGACGCGGTCGGCGAGAAAGGTTGCTTCGCCCAGACTGTGGGTGACGAACACGATCGTCTTTTCGGCACGCGACAGCAGCACCGAGAGATCCTCGCCTAGGATCATGCGCGTCTGCTCGTCGAGCGCGCCGAACGGCTCATCCATGAGCAGGATACCCGTTTCGAGACTGAGCGCGCGCGCGAGCGCCGCGCGCTGACGCATGCCGCCGGAGAGCTGGGCAGGATAGTGCTGCGCGAAATCCTTGAGGCCCACGGCCTCGATCGCGCGCTTCGCGCGCCCCTCGCGCTCAGCGCGCGGCACGCCCTGGAAAAGCATCCCGAGGTTGACGTTCTCGAACACGGTGTTCCATGGGAACAGCGCGTTCTCCTGGAATACGAAAGCAATGTCGCGCGGCATCGGCCCGGTGACGCGCTTGCCGAAGACTTCGACCGAACCGGCGGTGGGTGCGATGAGACCGCCGAGGATGTTGAGTAGCGTCGATTTTCCGCAGCCGCTCGGTCCGATCAGGCAGATCAACTCGCCGCGCGCGACATCAAGCGAGGTATCCCGCAGCGCGCGGACATGGCGGGCCTCGCCCTCTTCGCCGAATTGATGCGAGACGCAGCTGATGCGGATCGCGACCTTATCGGGCATCATGCGATTTCGCCAGGATCGTCATGCGCGAGCTTGACGCGCGCATCCATCGTCTTCGCGAGAGGGATGGATTGCTGTGCGTTTTCCCGCATCGATCTTAGCGCATCTCTCACGCGCTCCGTTGCTGCGTGGTCGATGCGCAAATCCTCCCGCAACACCACGCCATATCGCTCGCGCGCCGCTCGCGCGGATACGAACTCCTCCTGCACGTCCGCGCGCACCGCCATGGGGTCGCGCTCGAGCGGATCGCCCCAGCCGCCGCCGCCGCCGGTGCGCACGATCACTTCCGAGCCCACCGGCACCGGGCGGTGCACGCCGCGCGCCGGAGAAAACTCGCGCTCTGCGGGCTCGCGCAACAGATACATGCCGTATTCCCCGGCCTCTCCGCCCCAGAGCCCCCAAGGCGGGCATTGGTTTCTCTTCACCAGCTCGAAATTCCATTTCCCATCGACCAGATTGCGCACGCGCATGTCGATGCCGAGACCGCCGCGATATTTTCCCGCCCCGCCGGAGTCCGTCCGCAACGCGCGGCTTTCGACCAGGACCGGGCATTTGAGCTCGATGCCTTCAATCGAACCGTTCCGCACGTCGCCCTGGCAGACCGAAACCGTGCCGGACTCGCCGTCCTCGAACGGCCGCCCGCCCCAGCCGCCGCCTTCGATGCTCTGCACCACGAACCGCCGCTTCGTCTGCGGGTGGATGCCGAAGAACACGACCGAGCCGCCAAGCAAGCCGTGATGGCCGGCCGGCACCCGCTCCGGCATCGCGGGAGCGAGCGCGGTGACGATAGTGTCCACCACCATGGGGACGATCACACTCCAACTCGACATCGGCGCGGGAAAGCGCGCCATCATGATGTTGCCTTCGGGAATGATCACCTTGAGCGCGCGGAAGGAGCCTTCGTTGACCGGATCGAGCGGACCGGTTAGCGCCTTGTACGCGACGCGCGCGCCGGCGAGCGTACGCGAATTGAGCGCGGCGCGGCGTTCCTGTGAGCAGCCGGAGAGATCAATCGTCATCGCGCCTTTCTCGATCGTGACTTTGGCGCGGATCGGAACAGGCTCGCCCGGCGTAACACCGTCCTCGTCGAGCGCCGCCTGCGCTTCGTAGACGCCGTCTGCGAGCTGCGATACCACGTTGCGGCATTTCGCTTCGGTCTCGTCAAAGATGCGCGCGATCGCCGCGAGCATGGTTTCGCGCCCGTATTTGGCGAACAGCTCGTCCATGCGCCGCGCAGCAAGCCGGCACGCCGCCATTTGCGATTTCATGTCGCCGAGCGAGGACTCTGGAAAACGAATGTTGTCCTTGAGCACGCGATAGAGCGTTTCGTTGAGCTTTCCTGCTTCGTAAATTTTGAGCTGATCGAGCTGCAGGCCCTCCAGCCACGGATCGGCGACCGTGGGGCCTGCGCCGAAGCCAGTGCTCATGCCGCCGACGTCGATCCAGTGCGCCCGCACCATCGCAAACATCAGTAGCTCGCCGTTGTGAAAATAAGGCGCGTAGATGACCACGTTGTTGAGGTGCTGCCCCGCGACCGCCTGATGATTGGTGATGAGAACGTCGCCAGGCGCAAACCCGTCCCTGCCGTACCGCCTCATGGCGTCGGTGATGATGACGCCGAGGTCGGCGACGAAATGCGACACGCCGCCCACGTTCTGGCAGATCAGCTCGCCCGCGGTGTTGACCAGCGCCGTACAGAAGTCGCGCACCTCGTAGATCATCATGTTGTAGGAGGTGCGCTGGAGATCGACCGCCATCTCGTTGGCGACCGCCGGCAGCGCGTTGCGGACCACTTCGAGCGTGACGGGGTCGAGGTTCGCGGTCATTTGCGTCACTCGGCGGGTTGGACATGATCCGCTCGTCCCCGCGAAAGCGGGGACCCAGGGGCACAGCCTGCGGCCCCTGGATTCCCGCTTGCGCGGGAATGAGCGGTGGAGAGGTGTATCACCAATTATCCCCCTCCCACCGAAATGATCAGTTCGCCCGATGGAGCCACCGTCAAGGCATCCTGTGCGAACAGGACTGTCGTCGTCCCGTGTTCCTGGACGAGCGCAGGGCCTCGGATTGCGCTTCCGGCGCCAAGCGACTCCCGCCGGTAGACCGGGCAGGGCAAGGACTTGTCAGCCAAATAGACGGCGCGCTCGTGCGATGGCTTTGCGGGCGCACCTTCAGCAACTCGTGGAAAACTTGGTCTCGGCCTTTTGCCGATCAGCGCGAGGCGGATATTGACCATCTCCACCGGCTCTTCCGGTGAATGATGGGCATAACGGTGTTCGTACAGTGCATCGAATGCGGCTCTGATGCCGGCGCGATCTCCCGCCGCGATCGCCGCGAGGCTGACCGGAACCTGGAGCGTGAATTCCTGACCGACATAACGCAGGTCGAGATGGATCTGGGGCTCCGCCTTCGCGACATGGCGCAGCGCGGCCGAGGTTTCCGCGAGCATCTCATCGTGGATCTGTAACAAGGCCGCGAAATCGACGGTGGCGAGATCGGCATAGAATGTGCGGATGAAGTCGTGCCGTTCGTCTGCCAGCAACATGCCGAGAGCGGAGAAATGCGAGGGGAAAAGCGGCACGATGACCGTGGGGATGTGCAGCTCGCGCGCGATGGCGACCACGTGGAGCGGGCCTGCGCCACCCGAAGCGACCAGCGCGAACTCGCGTGGATCGTAGCCCTTCGCGACCGAGACTTCGCGCACGGCAAGCGACATTTTGGCGCTGGCGATCTCGACGATCGCCTGCGCGGCCGCGACCATATCCATCTTCAAGGGAGCGCCGATTTTCTCCGCGATGCCGCGGCGGGCGCTCTCGGCATCGAGCTTCATCTCACCACCGAGAAAGTTGTCGGGATCGAGCCGCCCGAGCGCCACATTGGCATCGGTAATAGTCGGCGCGCTGCCGCCGCCGCGATAGCAGATCGGGCCGGGATCGGCGCCCGCGCTCTGCGGCCCGACCTTGAGGGCGCCGACGTCGTCGAGCCAAGCGATCGAGCCGCCGCCCGCCCCAACTTCGACGACGTCGATCATCGGCAGCATCACCGGATGGCCGCTGGCATATCCGCCGACGTAATAGCCCGGCGCCATGGTGGGCTCGCCGTCGCGCACGAGGCTCGCTTTCGCGGTGGTCCCTCCCATGTCGAACGATATGACGTTGCTGTAGCCGAGCGCGCGCCCCACCTCGGCCGAAGCGATGATGCCGCCGACCGGACCCGATTCCATCATGGCCGCGGGCCGCTCGGTTGCGATCTGCGGCGTCATCACGCCGCCATTGGAGCGCATGATCGAGAGCGCGCCGCGAAATCCGATCTCGCCGAGACTCGCGTTAAGCCGTGTCACGTAGCCGCCGACCCTTGGTCCGATGTAGGCATTCACGACCGTCGTCGAAATGCGTTCGAACTCGCGATACTCGCGCAGGATCTCATGCGACAGCGAAATGTAGGCGTCCGGCATCGCCGCCCGGATCATCTCGCCGGCGATGCGCTCGTGCGCCGGATTGACGTAGGAGTGAAGAAAACAAACGGCGACGGCTTCAACCCCTTCAGCGGCGAACGCGCGACAGGCTTCGGCGACGCCGGCACGATCGAGCGGCGCGTGCACCTCGCCGGAGCTCAGCAGTCGCTCGTCGACCTCCCGCGTGAGATGGCGCGGCACCAATGGCCGGTGGCGATGAAAGAAGAGGCTGTAGGCCTGCGGGCGATTGCCGCGGCCGATGATGTAGACGTCGCGCGTGCCGCGGCTGACGATAAGGCCGGTCTTAGCGCCCGTTCGTTCGATCAGCGTGTTGATGGCGATGGTCGAGCCGTGGATCAGCTCGTCGATTACACCGGCGGCAAGCCCGCTCTTGCGGATGCAATCGATGACGCCTTGCCCCAGCTGTGCCGGCGTGGTGAGGCTCTTTGCCTCAACGAAGCTCCTGGCGGCCTCGTCAAAGCCGATCAGGTCGGTGAAGGTGCCTCCGATGTCGATGGCGACGACGATCACGCTCACTCTCCCCTCGTGCGCCACGAGAGCGACCCGGACCACGCGGTTGCGCAATCAATCCGCGGCGAAGTCGATATTGTGCGGGATTGCCGCATTGCGCCGGACATAGGCAGGCGGCAGAAAATCAGCGATACTCGACGAAAAGGCAAGGGAGACGGCGGAATGCGGACGTTGCTTGCGGCTGTGGTGGTGGCCTGTCTGTTCACCCTGCCGGCAGCTACGCAGGAGGGAGGCTACCCGAATAAACCGGTGACGATCATCGTGCCGGCCGCGCCGGGCGGGGTGACGGATGCGCTCGGCCGCACACTGGCGCAACGCTTCACCGAAGCCTGGGGCCAGCAGGTGATCGTCGAGAACAAACCCGGCGCCAACAACCAGATCGCGGCGGAATACGTCACCAAGGCGGCGCCCGACGGCTACTCATTGTTCGTCGCCCCGGAAGTCACCTTCGTGGTGAATCCGAGCCTCTATCCCAAGCTGCCCTATGATCCCATCAAGGGCTTCACGCCGATCTCCGGCCTCGTCACCATTAACCACGCGCTGATCGTCAACCCCGCCTTGCCGGCGCACAACGTCAAGGAGCTCATCGCGCTCGCGAAACAGAAGCCGGGCGAGCTCAACTACGGGACGTTCGGCATTGGATCGAGCGGCCATCTCAACATGGAGCTGTTCCAGGCGCTCTCGGGCGCGAAACTCCAGGCGGTGCATTACAAAGGCGCCACCCCGGCGCTCAGCGACGTGATCGCCGGACACATCCAGCTGATGTTCATCAGCGTGGGCAGCGCGGTGCCGCAGTGGAAAGCGGACAAAGTCAAGCTCATCGCGGTCGGCGCGGCAAAGCGCATGGCGCTCCTGCCGGAAATTCCGACCGTCGCCGAGAGCGGCTTGCCCGGCTACGAAGCGGTCTCCTGGTTCGGGCTGTTCGGCCCGCCCGGAATGCCGGCAGACATCGTCGGCAAGATCAACGCCGAGGTGCGGAAGATTTTCGCCGATCCCGAGATCCAGAAAAATTTCCTCGAGCGGCAATATTTCGAATCGATCGCCGGCACGCCCGAGCAACTCACGAAGTATATCAAGGCCGACGAGCCGAAATGGCGCAAGGTGATCCACGATGCCAAGGTGAAAGGGGAGTAATAGCCTAAACCGACATCACATTGTGCTGGTCGTCTCCGCGAAAGCGGGAATATTCCAGAGCCGGTAGGTGAGACGCCCGACGAAGCGAGCGCGATCAAATTCCCAGCAGCTTGCGCGCATTGCCGCCGGCAATCGCGGCGACCCTCGCGCCATCGAGCCCGTCGACCGAGGCCACGTGGGCGATCGGATCATACTCGGCCATGTCGAAGGGATAGTCCGTCCCCATGACGATGTGGTCGGGGCCGTAGAGGCGCACCAACTCGGCGAGCTGGTGGGGCGTGAACACGACGGTGTCGAAATAGATTTTCTTGAGATAGCTGGTTGGCGGCTGCGGCAGCTCGCCATGCGCATCCGAACGCGCGCCCCAGGCGTGATCGATGCGGCCGCAATAGGCGGGGAGATATCCGCCGCCATGCACCGCAAGGATCTTCAAATCGGGATGGCGTTCGAGCACGCCGTCGAAGATCAGGTAGTGAAGCGCGATCGTCGTTTCGAGCGGGTTGCCGATGACATTGTTGAAGTAAAACCGCTTAAGTCGTTTGCCGTCGGTGAAGCCGTTGGGATGGATCACCACGAGCGCCCCCAGCGCCTCGGCCTTCTGCCAGAACGGCGCGTAGTCCGGCTCGGAGAGTTCGCGCCCCGCGACATTAGTCAGGATCTGCGCCCCTTTCATGCCAAGCGAGATCATGCAGCGCTCAAGCTCGCGCGCGGCTTCCGCCCCGTCGATCAGCGGCACGGTGCCGAGCGCGACGAAGCGGTCCGACTTGCGTGCGACATATTCCGCAAGCCCGTCGTTCACCATGCGCGCAGCTTTGACGGCGATGTCGAGCGGCACCGTGTAGTAGCATTGGTTCGGCGGCGGCATCACGAGCTGCAGGTCGATGCCCATGCTGTCGAGATCGGCAAGCCGCTCGTCGTGCCCGGTGATGCGCGCGCGCACGTCCTCTTCCTGCTTCTGGCTCAGCGCCTTGGTCTGCGCATCGGCAAAGTGCGCGAGCGGAACCGTGGAGATATCGAGATGCGGCTTCACGAACGCAGCAGCTTGGGGAATCGCGACGTGCGAATGGATATCGACAGTGGTGCTCTTCGGCCTCACGTCGCGTCCCGGCTTGCCGTGCCTGCGCGCCGCGGTGAGGCCGTACTTGTTCCATTGGGTCATCATTCGTCCATTCAACGTGGTCGTCGCGAACCGCGTATTCTCGCCGCTCATTCCCGCGCAAGCGGGAATCCAGAACTAGTTCATCGCGTCATCGAGATCGCGCGTTCGCAGGCATGAGTAGAGTCATCATCAGAACACGCCGAGATGCTGGGACACAATGGCATCATCGAGCTTGATCTGATCGGCCCTGCCGCGAAATACCACGCGGCCTGTATTGATAATGACGATATCGTCGGCGAGATCGAGCGTGAGCTTGATGTTCTGCTCGACGAGGATGATGGACTGCCCTTCGGCTTTGAGCTGCGCGATGGTGCGGCCAACCTCTGCGACCAGTTGCGGCGCGAGCCCCTCGGATGGCTCGTCCATCAGCAGCACGCGCGGATTGCCCATGAGCGCGCGTCCGATCGCGAGCATCTGCTGCTCGCCACCTGAGAGCAAGCCCGCGAGTTGGGCCCGGCGCTCGGCGAGCCGCGGAAACAGCTGGAACACGCGATCGAGCGACCAGCCGGCACCGCGGTCTTGCCGTGTCTGTGCCGCAACCATCAGATTTTCGCGCACGGTGAGCGTACGAAACATGCGCCGCCCCTGCGGGACGAGGCAAATGCCTTTGCGCGCGATGACGTCGGGCGCAAAGCCTGCGACATTCTCGCCGTAAAGCCTGATCGCGCCCTGTCGCGGCTTGAGGAAGCCCATGATCGCCGCCATGCAGGTCGTCTTGCCGGCGCCGTTGCGCCCGAGCAGGCCGAGCAGGCGTCCTCCGTGCAGGGCAAACGACACCGCATGAAGAACGTGGCTGTCGCCGTAGTAGGCGTCGATGCCGGAGATGTCGAGCGCCTCAGTCGCCAAGATAAACCTCCCGGGTGCGCGGATCGGCGACCACCTCGGCGCGCGTACCCTCGACGATGACTTCGCCGTAGTGCAGTACCGTGATGCGCTCGGCAAATGCCAGCGCCGTGTCCATATCGTGCTCGATCATCACGATGGTCACATCGCGCGGGATGGCGTCGAGCAGCGCGCGTATCCTCTGTCGCTCGGCCTGCGAAAGGCCGGCGAGCGGCTCGTCGAGCAGCAAGACTTTCGGCTTCTGGGCTAGCGCCATCGCGAGTTCGAGCCGGCGCCGCTCGCCATAGGAGGTCTCGACCACGATCCGCTCCGCGGCCTCGCGCAGCCCGACGCGCTCGAGCGCGGCCTGGGCGCTTGCATAGAGATCGCGGTTGGCGGTCAAGACGGACCAGGGGTTCCATCGTCGCCGGTCGAGCCCGAGTAGCGAGAGCACCACGTTGTGGACGAGCCGCTCGCGCGGGAACAAAGTGAGTATCTGATAGGTGCGCGCGAGCCCCAGGTGCACGCGCCGCTGCGTCGGCATGCCCGTCAGCTCCTGGCCAAACAGGCGCACCGAGCCGGCATCGGCGGCGAGGTCGCCGGTGATGAGGTTGAACAGCGTCGTCTTGCCGGCGCCGTTCGGGCCGATGATCAGCCGCCGCTCGCCGGGCATGACGGAGAGCGATACGTTTTTTGTCGCCGGCAAGCCCCCGAACCGTTTGCTCAAGCGGGCCAGTTCGAGCGCGGCTGCCGTCATTGCGCCAGCTCCGAAGCGGCGCCCCCCGCCGTTTTCCGAGGCCTGATGCGATTTCGCAAACGCCGCCACGCCTGCGTGCAACCCGGCACGAGACCGTGCGGCATGAACATGATCACCACGACGAAAATAACGCCGAGCAGCGTGTTCCAGCGCTCGACGTAAGTCGAGACCACGTTCTTGACGAGCGTGATGATGGCGGCGCCGACGATCGGTCCCGCGAGCGTGCTGGCGCCGCCAAGAATCGCCATCAGCAGGATTTCGGCGGATTGCTGCAGCGAGATCGCGTGCGGGCTCAAAAACAAATTGTAGTAGACGTAGAGGACGCCGGCGACCGAGGCCCAAAAACCGGCCATGACGAACGTGATCCAGCGGATGAGCCAGACGTTGTGGCCGAGCATGCGCATGCGGCGCGGCTGATCGCGCGCGCCCGTGAGGGTTGCGCCGAAGGGAGAGCGCGAAAATCGCCAGATGAAGAACAGCGCGACGACGAAGACGATGAGCGTGAAATAATAGAAGCTCGACGCGTCGCGGATGTCGAAGCCGAACGGCATCGGTCGCGCCGGATGGCGGATGCCGTTGTCGCCGCCGGTGAGATTATTGGCGCGGTAGGCCACGCCCCAGACGATCTGCCCGAGCGCGAGCGTGATCATGATGAAGCCAAGCCCAGGCGCACGCAGCGACAGCACCCCGAACAGGGCCGCCGCCGTGGTCGAGAGCGCGATCGCGAAGATCGCCGCCGTGAGCTGGTCATAGCCGGCCACGGTGGCGAGGATGCACGCGTATCCGGCGATGCCGAGATAGCCGGCGTGGCCGAGCGAGACCATGCCGCCATAGCCGAGCATCATGTTGATGGAGAGCGCAAACAGCGCGTAGATAAGCACCTGGCTCGCCATGTTGACGTAGAACTCGTTGCCGATGATCCACGGCACGGCGATGAGAACGAGCGCGCAAACGGCGAGCGCGGCGGCGGTGCGGCGCGTCATATCTGCACTCGTCCGAATAGCCCCTGCGGTAGGAACACCAGCACCAGCACCATCGGCAGGAAGAGCACGAAATAAGCGAGATCGGGCACCAGTGCGATGCCGAAATTGTAGATGAAGCCGACGATGAAGCTGCCGACGAAGGCGCCGAGCAGGCTTCCTGCGCCGCCCAGGATCACGACGATCAGCGCGAGCGGCAGCATGTCGGTGTCGAGCCCGGGATAGGCGTTGAGGATCGGCCCTCCGAGCGCGCCGCCGATTCCGGCAAGCGTAGCGCCGAGCAGGAAAACGGTGGTGAACAGCCGCGACACCGGGATGCCGACGCCGCGCGCCATCTCCATGTCATCGACGCCGGCGCGGATCATGGCACCGAGCCGTGTGCGCTCCATCAGGAGGTAGAGCGCCAACGCCGCGGCAAGCGCAATCGCCAGCACGACCAGCCGGTAGCTGGGAAAGGCGAAGCCGCCAAGGCGCAGCGGCGTGCGCAGCGCTTGCGGCGCCGGCAGCGGCATTGGATCGCCGGTCCAGACCAACAGGCAGATGTCGGCGATGATGAAGGAGACGCCAAGCGTGACCAGCACCTGGCCCTGCTCATTGCCGGCGAGCCGGCGTAGAACCACGCGCTCCAAAACGATTCCAATGAGCCCAACCCCGATCCCCCCGACGACGGCCGCCAGCCAGAAAGTAAGCTTGAGCTGGAGCAGCGTGTATCCGAAATAGGCGCCGAGCATGAAAAAGGCGCCGTGCGCCAGATTCGGTATTCGCATCAGGCCGAAAATCAACGAGAAACCGGACGACAGCAGAAACAGCAGGCCGCCAAATGCCACGCTGTTGAGCGTCTGGACGATCCAGAATTGCCACTGCATCGGCTGTCCGCGCTGGCCCTCTCAACGTCCGCCCGTCCCTGCGACAGCCGGGGACCCAGTCCATGCTGGATTCCCGCTTTCGCGGGAATGAGCGCAGAGAAACGCTCACGTGTAGGAAAGCAGGACGTGATGCCCGCGACAAGCACAGGCATGACGGGGGAAGCAGTGACCTGCTTTAGCTGCGGAGAACCTACGGCTCGAGATTCTTCGCCGGCGGGTAGTCGCGCGAATAAACCGGGTTCTTCAGGAACTCATCCTGCTTGTAGGTCCAGAACTGGCTGACATCGGGGTAGGTCTTGATCACCGCGTTGACGTAGCGGCCGTCCTTCTTCTCGACCTTGCGGATGTAGGTGTTGCCGATCACGTTGCCGAACTCGTCGAAGTGCACGGGGCCGCGCAAGGTGTTCGGTAGTTTCGCCTCCCTGAGGGCCTTGATGAAGGCGTCCTTGTCCTCGGCTTTGCCGGCGATCGTGTTGAGCGCGTGCTCGAGCACTTCGCCGCAGAGATAGGTCTCGGCGGCATAGACGCCGGGATCGGTCTTGTAATCGCGACGAATCGATTCCACGAACTTGCGGTTGGTCGGGAAGTCGAGTTCGGCTGAATACCAATTGCCGCTGATCGCGCCCAGCGCATCCTCGCCCATCTGCTGCAGTAGCGATTCGTCGATGGGGGTGAAGCCGCCGAGGATTTGCACCTTGTTTCCGTATTCGCGCAGCTGGCGGATGAACTTGAAGCCGTTGGAGCCGGCGTGCCCGGTATAGACCGCGTCGAGATCGGGCTTGAGCTGCGAAATGTAAGTGCCGTAGTCGGGCGCGTTGAGCGGGGTCCAAAGCTTCTGCACGACCTTGCCGCCGTTGTCCTCGAACACGCGTTGAAAGCCGGCCACGTTTTCATGCCCGAAGGCGAAATCGTCTGCGATCACGGCGACGCGCTTGTACTTGAGTTCTTTGGCGGCATAGTCGCCGAGCGGATGGCTCGGTTGCGCCGAGGTGCAGCTCGGCCGCACGAACCACGGATTGGGCTTGCGCTGGGTCATATCCTCCGCGCCGGCGACGGAGAGGATCGGGGTGCGGGAGGAGCGGACATAGTCGTCGATGGCCAAGGCCTCGAAGGCGGCGAGGGGGCCGATCAGCACCGCGACATTGAGCCGCTCGACCAGTTCCTGCGTCTTAGTGCGAGCCTGTGCTGGATTGCCGGCGGTATCGGCGGTGTGCAGTTCGACTGGGCGGCCGGCGAGCGTGTTGTTGCGCTCTTTGAAAAAAACGGTGAGGCCCTGCTCCATCTGCAGCCCGCCTGAGGCAAGCGGACCGGTCTTGATGGTCAAAAATCCGACGCGCAGCGGCGCCGCCTGCGCCGGCGCGGCGGGCACCTTGAGCAGCGCCGCGCCGGCGGCGAGCGCTCCCTTGATGATGGTGCGACGATTGACGGTCACGGCGTTTTCTCCCTCTCGGACCTCGGTGTTCATCCGTTACGGCTTTGCGATAAGTCCGAATGTCATCTTTACAATATCGGGACTGATCTTGTCCCAGCGTTAGCTCGATATCGATCGGCGCGAGGCGATTAATTTCCTGTAAGGATTGCAAGGGTCATTGGAATAATAATTGGCGGCGGCTCCGATCTCCGGAAAAGCGCGATCAGATGCCGAGATACTTGGATTTGATCTCCTCATTGTCGCTTAGCTCTTGCGGATGCGCCGAATACACCACCTGGCCTTTGCTCATGACGTGCACGTAATCGACCAATTCGAGCGCCAGCGCGGCGTTCTGCTCGACGAGCAGAATGGAATGGCCTTGCTCCTTCAGTTGTGCGATCGCTTTCCAAAGCCCTTGGATGATGATGGGGGCGAGGCCCTCGGAGGGCTCATCCATGATCAGACAGTCCGGGTTGGTCATGAGCCCGCGTCCGATGGCAAGCATCTGTTGCTCACCGCCCGAGAGCGTTCTGGCGCGTTGGCTGCGTCGCTCGTGCAGCCGCGGGAACAGCGCGTAGACGCGCTCCATATTCCAGCCGCGGCGGTCGACGCTGCGCTCGGCGACCATGAGGTTCTCCTCGACGCTGAGCGTGGGAAATACGCGTCGGCCCTGGGGCACGAGCCCCATGCCGCTGCGCACTGTCTCGAACGAGGAGACAGCGGTGATGTCCGCGCCCTTGAAAAAAATCTTGCCCCGGCGCGGACGATTGAAACCGACGATCGAGTTCACGAGCGTCGTCTTGCCCACGCCGTTGCGGCCCAGCAATCCGAGGATCTGCCCTTGCTCGAGCCGCAAGGACAGCCCCTGGAGCACATAGGCGTCTCCGTAATAAGTGTGAATATCCTGAACTTCCAGTATCGCCATGATCAAGCAGTCCCGAGATAGATCTGTTGCACCTTCTCGCTGTGGCGGATCTGCTCCCTCGGGCCCGCTTCCAACACCTCGCCGAAATGCAACACGGAAATATGCTCCGCAACGTCAAAGACGACGTCCATGTCGTGCTCGATGAGCAGGATCGCGAGACTGCGATCGAGATGTGCGAGAAACCGGATCATCTCCGAGGACTCGCCGGATGAGAGTCCGGCGGCCGGTTCATCCAACAGCAGGATCCGGGGGTCGCTGGCCAGACCAACCACGATCTCGAGCTGCCGCTGCTCGCCGTGCGACAGATAGCGAACCTCGGTATCCTTGCGGTCCAGGAATTGCGCGCGTTCCAAGAGGCCATAAGCCTTGTCGTAGGACTCCCGATACGAGGAGAGAAAGCGCCACATCACGAATTTCGACCGCCGCAGGCCCTGGATCGCCAAGAGCACGTTCTCGAGAACCGTGAGCTTCGGGAAAAGGCTGGTGATTTGGAACGTGCGCGCCATTCCCAGCGCCGTGCGGCGATGGCTCGGCCACTTGGTCACATCCTGACCGAACAGCATGACTTGTCCGGAAGTGGCCGGCAGGATTCCGGTGATCAAATTGAACAAAGTCGTCTTGCCGGCGCCATTCGGCCCGATGATCGCCTTGCGTTCGCCGGGCAAGACGGTGAGCGTGACGCCGCGTACCGCGCGCAGGCCGCCGAAGCTCTTCGATAGGCCCCGCAGCTCGAGGGCGGGCGCGCCGCCGTTTGCCTTCACCTCGCTCCCCTCGCGGATTGCAACGAAGAAGCCGGGGCGCGAGCGCGCCCCGGCCAACAGAAATCGCTAATTGCAGAATTTGCAGGGCGGGAAGTCGCGGCTGTAGACCGGCGTTTTGAGGAACTCCTCCTTATTGAACTGGCCGAACTGGGTGACGTTCGGGTAGGTCTTGATGACCGTATTCCAGAGCTCCTCCTTGTCGTAGCCGAACATCTTCTTCTTCTCGACCTTTTTGAGGTAGATGTTCTGCACCGGGTTGCGCATCTCGTCGATGCTGACGGGGCCGCGAATGGTATCCAACTTGAGCGCGGCGAGCTGTTTCACGAATTCCTCCTGACCCGGGAAGTTGCCCTTATTGTTCTTGATGATCTCGTGGATCATCTGCGCCGTCGTGTAATTGGTCTCCGAGTAATATGACGGCACCTTGCCGAACTTGGCCCGATACTTTTTCACGAACGCTTCGTTCTTCGGATTTTCCAACGCGGCGCTGTATTGCAGCGCCGACACGTGGCCGATCACTTCATCGCCCATGGACGGCAGCACGAACTCGTCATAGCTCGTCCCGCCGCCGAGCACCGGCTTCGTATTACCGGAGGCTGCGAGCTGCTTCGGGAACTGCAGCGACATGGGCCCGACCATGAGCGTGAAGATCGCATCGGCATCTTGCCGAAGCGTCGGAATATACGGTCCGAAGTCCTTGGTGCCGATCGGCGGCCAGATCTTCTGGACGATCTGCCCGCCGCAGGCCTCGAAGGCGCGTTGGAAACCGCCGACGACCTCGTAACCGAAGGCATAGTCGGCGCCGATCGCGGCGATCTTCTTGTAGCCCTGGTCGCAGGCCCACTGCCCAAACGGATGGCTTGGTTGCGAACTGGTCCAGCCGGTGCGGATGAAATAGGGATATTTGGGTAAATCGCGCTGCGTCAGGTCGTCGGCCGCGGAAACAGGCGCGATGTAGACGGTTTTGTCGGCGGTGCTCACCGGCGCGAGCGCGTAGCCGCTCGAGGCGAGCAGCCCACCCACGAGCATGTGCACGTGGTCTTGCAAGATCAGCTTCTTGGCCCGCGTGACGGCGGTGTCCGGTTTGGCCTGCTCATCCTCGACGATGAATTTGACCTTCGCGCCACCGAAATCGCTGTTGACGTCGTCAAGGTAGAGCTGGAAGCCATCCACCATGTCCTTGCCGACCTGGGCGAAGAGGCCGGTGATCGGCGCCACAAATCCGATGCGCAGTTCCTCGGCGGCGCTGGCAGGCGCCGTCAGGCCCAATGCAACAACGCTGCCCAACAGCGGCCAACCGAGCCGTCGTAGCAAGGTGCTTGTCATAGTCTTAACTCCTTAGTGTCGTGATGCCCCGCAGATCAGGAAGTCACAGGTGCGATTTTCTTCACATCTTCTCGTTTTCCACTCAGCGTTTGGCGTTGCCGGATTCGCTCCGGGATTCCCATCAGCCCGGTCGGCAAATAAAGGATCGTGAGCACGTAGACGGCGCCCAGCACATACTGCCACCACGGGACGAGCGTGCTCAGATATTCGCGCAGGCCGAATACGATGAGCGCGCCGATCACGCCGCCGACCAGCGTACCTGCGCCGCCGAGGACCGCCATCAACAGCGCGTCGACCGAAGTGGTCAACACCACGTTCTCCGGGCTCACGATGCCCGCGGTGTGCGCCCACAGCACGCCTGCGAGTCCGCCGAATCCGCCGGCGATGATGAAGGCGATGTATTTGTGCAGCCAGGTATTGTAGCCGAGGATTTTCATGCGCAACTCGCGCTCGCGGATCCCGGTGAGGCTTCGCCCGAACGGCGATCGCACCAGCGTGTACATTAGCAGCAGCGAAACGGCGAAGAAACCGAGCACCAGATAGAAGAAGGTCACTTCATTTGCGAGGTCGATGCCGAATTTAGGCCGTCCGCGCAGATTGATGCCGTTGTCGCCGCCGGTGAGCGAGTTCCATCGGTACGCCAATCCCCAGGCGCATTGGCCGAGCGCAAGCGTGATCATCAGGAAATAGACCCCGGTGGCGCGAATGGCGAGCAGGCCGAAAACCGCGGCCAAGGCCGCTGCGATCAGAATGCCGAGCACCACGACCAGCCAGAAGTCGTAGCCCAACCCGAATTGATATCTGGTCGCGAGAATCGCGGTCAGATACGCACCGGCGCCGAGATAGGCCGCCTGCCCCAAGGAGGGGAGGCCGGTATAGCCGAGCAGAACGTCGACGCTCATCACCAGAATCGAGAAAGCCAAGGCGCGCGTGGTCAGCAGGATGATGAACGAATTAGTGTTCGGAACAACGATCGCGATCGCCGCCAGGGCCGCAGCGACCGCCAAGACTTTTATGCCCTGACTCGTCATCCGGCCCTGATCACTCACGTCCGAACAGTCCGGTTGGCTTGACCGCCAAGATCAGCGCCATCGGCGCGTAGAGCGTGAAATATGAGACTTCGGGGAATAGCGCCTTTCCGAAATTGTCGGCCAAGCCGACGAGCAGCGCACCGATGGCGGCGCCGCCGAGGCTTCCCATCCCGCCGATGATCACGACCGCAAACGCGATTGGCAGCATTTCGAAATCCAGGCCCGGATAGATGCCGAGGAAGGCGCCGCCGATCACGCCACCCAAAGCCGCCAGGAACGCGCCTAGCGCGAAGATGAACATGGAAATGCGCGAAGTATCGATGCCGACCCCGCGCGCCATTTGCGCATCGTCGACGGTGGCGCGGACCGCGGCCCCCATGCGCGTCTTTTCCATGACCAGCCAAAGGGCGATACCGATCGCGGCTGCCGTGGCGATCATGAACATCCGGTAGAGTGGCAGATAAAGTCCGCCGACCACGACGGTTTTGGTCAACGCCTGGGGCGGATTGATATCGAAATTGTTGCCGCTCCAGATATCCAGCGCCGCCTGTTGAAACAGGAAGGCAAAGCCGATCGTGAGCAGCACCTGCCGCAATGGATCGAACCCCAGGGGCCGCAGGAAAATCCGTTCCATCAACAAGCCCACCGCCGCGATCGAAAGCGCGGCAATCGGCAGCGACAGCGCCCAGGAGCCGGTGGTCCAGATCACTGACAGCGCGACATATCCGCCCAAAAGGAAGTAGGACCCATGCGAGAGATTGACGATTCGCATCACGCCGAAAATGAGCGAGAGCCCACTACCCACCAGGAACAGCAGCGCGCCGTAAGAAATTCCATTGAAGGTCTGGATCAGCCAGAATTGCGTGTTCATCCCTGCGGCGGCCTCCGTGGTCGCAACGGCTGCGCGAGCTTACCTTACGACGGCTCGATCCGACACCTCGGCAGATCGCCGCAGAGTGCTGCGAGCTCTCTCCGGCAGCTTGCGGCCGGCTGGCAGCGGCTCGGGTCGGCTATTTGCGATGATTCCCGCGCGTCTGCGCTGCCGTTTTTTTGGGCGGAATGATCGGCAATAGGAGGTAGGGCCGGCGTCCGGCGCCGAAGTGCAAGCTGGTGATGCCGCGGAAGACATCGAGCGGACGGTCGCGCGGATCGTCGTGGAGGAAGGGACCGCACCCCGTGAGCTCGTTCTTGAAATTCGAGAGCTTGCCGCCGCTCGGCCCGGCATAGAAATAGTCTTTTCCGCGGATGGTGAGGCCAATGCGGTGGCCGGGCGGCACGACGACGGACGTCGGCCAGATCTCGATATCGAGCTCGACCACTTGGTCGCGGGCAAGCGGCTCGATCCTGTTGTGGGTGTGATAGGGCCGATAAGGGGTGGTTAGCCGCTTGTCGAGCCTGCGGTGCGAGGCACGCAGCCAACCCTGGCCGATCGGGGTGTGCGGATCGATGGCGCCTTGGAACACCAGCTCGCTGAGATCCCCTTTGAATACGCGCAGAACCACGAAAAGATCCGCGTCCTTGGTGGACGATGAGACGAAGAGCTTAACCGCGGCGGGCCCGGTGATCTCGGTTTCCTGCGTCAACGGCTCGCTCAGGAAGCTGACGCCGTCGCCTAATGCCTCGAAGCGAATGACGACCTTCTGGGTCGCCGGCTTGCGCGCGAGCGTGCCGCTTGCGGCATCCAGATAAAACTTCGTCCATTTCGTGCGCTTGAGCGGCCATTCGTTCTCGGCGCGCTCCACGAATCTGTCGATGTGGCGTACCTGCAGCAGGACCCGGGGCTGGCGGTCGAAACCGTTGTCCTTGCCGTGCAGGAAATAATCGAAGAAGCGCAACTGGAGGCTGCGCCCGTAATCCGTGTAGAAATGCGTCCAGTGCTCGATCCCGTGCACCTCGAGCCACTTCTGCCTGCTGGCGGCGCGCACGAAACCCTCGAAATTGCCTCGCGGATGCAGGCCCTGGCCGCCCCAATTGGCCGCTGACAGGAACGGCGTCTTCACCTTGGCCCAAACCGGCGCGCGCGCGCGGTGGTACTCGTCGTCGAGCGGATGGGCGCGGATGTCGTCGCCCAGCGTGCTTCGGTTCTGTTTGAGCTCCTCCTCCGACAGCGTGCGCGGGCCGCATACCAGTTCGCCGCGCACGCGCGAACGTTTGCCGCGCTCGCCCGCGCCGTATTGCACCGTCTTCACTTGCATGTCGTACCAGTTCTCCCAGAACGTGCAGAGGATGCCGCCGTGATGGGTCATGTCGCGGTACCAGTCGGCAGCGCCCTCCCACACGCACATGGCGGCCAGGTGCGGCGGCTCAAGGCTCGCCACGTGCCACTGATTGATGGCGTAGTAGGAGATACCGTTGAGCCCGACCTTGCCGTTCGACCACGGCTGCGCGGCGGCCCATTCGATGCAGTCGTAGAGATCCTTGGTTTCGCGCGGCGAGAAATGATCGATGAAACCGGGCGAGCACCCGCAGCCGCGGGAGTCGACGCGCACGCAGGCATAGTCGTGCGGCACCCATTTCTCGGGATCGACTACCTCCCAGCTCTGGTAGAGGTTGCTCGATCCGGCGGTGACGTCGGGGTGCACGTCGGCCATGCGTTGCCAGGCGCTCGGATAGCCGTCCTGGAAAGCGAGGCCCTTTGCATAAGGGCCGTAGCTCAGGATCACCGGATAGCGGCCATCCTTTACTGGACAAAAGACGTCGGCGCGCAGCACGAGGCCGTCGTCCATCTTGATCGGGACATCCCAATCGATGCGCATGCCGTCGCGCACCTCGCTGCGATGTTCATGGCTGCTTACGCGGGTGCGCGTGTCCCCGACCGAAGTCATTTGCGTTCTCCTGGTGCCACGCAGGTCGTCGCCAGATTTCCGTGCGAGCTGTATAGTATGGTAGGCAGAATTCCGTCACAATTTCCGCAAGAGGAGGAACTGTGAAACTATTTTCGTTCTGGCGCTCGCTGGCGACGTTCCGAGTTCGCATCGCGCTCAACCTCAAGGGCATCGTGCCAGACGAGGTGATCGACATCGATCTCATGAAGGGCAAGCAACGCGAGGATGCCTTCCGCAAGGTCAATCCGATGATGGCATTGCCGGCACTGATCGAGAACGACGGCACGATACTGTTCGAATCGCTCGCCATCATCGAATATCTCGACGAGACGCATCCGCAACCGCCGCTGCTGCCGAAGGAGCCGAAGGCGCGGGCGCGGGTGCGCGGCCTTGCCCAACTCATCGCCTGCGACACGCATCCGCTGATCGTGCCGCGGGTGCGCGAGTACCTCGCCCATGAATACAAGGTCGACGAGGCCGGCGTCTTGAAATGGGGACATCACTGGCACAAGGCGGCGTTGACCGCGCTCGAGACGCACTTGGCCGGCTCGCCGCAGACCGGCCGCTATTGCCAGGGCGATCAGATCACCATCGCCGACATTTGTCTCGCGGGGCAGGCGGTGGGCGCGGCCTATTTCAAATGCGACATCGAGCCGTTCCCGACGGTGAAGCGCATCGTCGACACCTGCATGCAAAATGATGCCTTCGCCCGCGCCCATCCGCTCAAGCAGCCCGGCGCGCCGCAGGCGGCCTGAGTGGGATTAGTTCAAGGTCATGCGCGGGCTTGACCCGCGCATCAATTTTCTTGAGTGAAACGGTTTGCGAAGAGAGATGAATTGCCGGGTCAAGCCCCGGCAATGACAGTTGAGAGATATCGACCAACCAACGGACGCAACAGCCATGAAACTTGCAAGCTTCAAAGCCGGCGGTCGCATCAGCTATGGCGTGGTGACCGATGGCGGGATCATCGATCTTGGCCGCAAGCTCACTCAATGTCCGACCCTGCTCGATGTCTTTCGCGCGCAGGCGCTGCCGCAGGCGCGCGCGGCAGCCACCGGCCAGCCCGACTATCAAATCAAGGACGTCGAGATGCTGCCGCCGATACTCGCGCCTGAAAAAAACATCTGCGTCGGCATCAACTATCCCGACCGCAGCGCGGAGTACAAGGACGCCCGGGAGGCGCCGAAATATCCCAACCTGTTTTGCCGGTTCCCGAGTTCGTTGGTCGGAGCCGATCAGCCGATCGTGCGGCCAAAAGTGTCGGACAAATTCGACTATGAGGGCGAGGTTGTGCTGGTGATCGGCAAGGAGGGTCGCCATGTCCCCCCCGAGACGGCGCTCACCATGATCGGAGGTTTTACGCTGGGTAACGAAGGCAGCGTGCGGGACTGGCTGCGCCACGGCACTTTGAACGTCACGCAGGGCAAGAACTTCGACAAGTCCGGGAGCCTCGGCCCATGGATCGTGACCACGGACGAGGTCGATCCCGCAAAGCCGCTGCATCTGACCACGCGTGTGAACGGAGAAGTGCGCCAGGAGGACTCAACCGATCGACTGACGTGGGGCTTCGCGTGGCTGATCAACTACATCAGCACTTTCGCGACGCTCAGGCCTGGCGACTTGATCTGGACCGGAACGCCGACCGGCGCCGGTGTGCACCGCAATCCATCGGTGTGGCTCAAGCCCGGCGACGTGGTGGAAGTCGCGGCGCCGCAGATCGGCGTCCTGCGCAACACGGTGGTGGACGAGACGTAACTCGCCCCTCCGCTCATTCCCGCGCAAGCAGGAATCTAGGGGCCGCAATCTGTGACTCTGGGTCCCCGCTTTCAGGGGGACGAACGGTTGCTGCGCTAGCGACCGCTTTAGTTTACCAGCTCGGTAATCTTGCCGTCCTTCGCGCGGCCCTGCGCGTAGTATTGGCCGATGTTGGACATCAGCGCGGCGTCGGACACCGAATAGAGCACCGCGTCGGTCTTGCCGGTGTTGATGTGGCGCCGCCACAGGAAGTTGGGCACCACGAATATATCGTTCTGCGCCCATTCGAAACGCTTGCCGCCCACTTCTGTGGCGCCCGAGCCTTCGATCGCTACGTAGAAGGTGCCGGCGGTCTCGCGCTTGAGCTCGGTCTCCTCCCCGGGGCGCAGGAGCTGCGCCGAATAATTCAAGGTCTTGAACACGGGCTCGCCGGTCACCGGATTGACGAAGTCGACCTTGATGCCTTCGTGCGGATCTCCCTCCTCCTTGCGCAGGCTGTGCAGCGTCTCGAGCACGTCGGCGCCGCGGTAATGAATGAGCGGCGCGGGACCGCGACCGACGCCGATCTGATGATCGACGAAAGCGGGCTTGATCCCGCCGCGGCCGTAGAGCCGGCGCGAGCGGCCTTCGCTCTTGGTCACGGCCTGCACTCTGGCATTGCCCTGTGCGCCCGGCATGTCGTGGTCGACCCAGGCGGCGTCGAGGAACTCCATCAGCGGCCAATCCAGCATGTCGATCCAGATCACCGGCTCGCTCGCGTCGTTGCCGTGATCGTGCCAGGTGCCGTTCGGGGTGAGGATCAGGTCGCCGCGCGCGGCGGTGCAGCGCTCGCCCTCGACGACGGTGTAGCCGCCCTTGTCCGACAAGATGGTGCGACTGGCGTTGGGCGAATGCAGATGGACGGGCGCGACATCGCCGGGATTGTAGATCGATATTGCGCAGCGGATGGTGTTGGTGACCTGGAGACGCCCGTTCAATCCGGGATTGAGCAGAAGGATGCTTTGGCGGTCGGCGAACTCGATCGGCGAGACCTCGGCCTTGCGCGCGATCTCCGAGATGCGATGCAAATACGGGCTGAACTCGCTCCAGCGCCACAAATACGGAAGCGTCTTCATCTGGTTGGCGGCCACACGGCCGGACGCGAGCTGACCTTCGCCGCTCGTATCGCTGAACCAGGGACGCTGCGCCGGCGCATTCGCCTGCGTGCGGATCCATACATGGTGCTTGGCGGCGTCCACGTTGATCGCTTCCATCATCTCGCGCGCCTTGTTGGAGAGCGGAGCATGCGTCTTCGTGGCGGTTGCGGCGGCGGTCATGACGTTTTCTCCTAAAATCTTATCTCGGCCTCCGGGCCGGCGGTCCGCGCGCGATCAAGCCTAAAGCTTTGAAATGACCGGCTCGGCGCCGCCTGCTCGGGGTCGATCTTGGGTGCAAGGTATAGTGCCTTCCGGCACGTTTGCAATCGACGGGCCGGCATGCCGGGGCTGCGGCGCCCTCATTTGCCAGACAAGAAATCAGCAACGGCGCGCGTGAACGCCGCGGGCTGGTCGAGGTTGGAGATGTGCCCGGCGCCGGCAAGCTCGGCGTAGCGCGAGCCGGGCAGCGCCTCGTTGAGCTTGCGCATGGGGGCCGCGGCGGCATCTTTCTCGCCAACCAGAAACAGAACCGGCCGCTTCACCGTTGCGACTGCGGCGGCGTAGTTGTGGTCGGCGAGCGCCGCGGCGCATCCGATGAAGCCCTCGACCGGCGTGGTGCGGATCATCTGACGAACCTTGTCGACGTGCGGCGGATTGGCCTGGAGCACCTCGGGCGGAAACCAGCGCGTGATCGTGGGCTCGACCAGCGCCTCCATGCCCTGCTTTTGCGCGAGGACGATGCGCTCCTCCCATTGCTGGCTGCTCGTTGGGGTCGATTGGCACGGCGAGTCGCAGACGATGACCTTCTCCAGCCGATCCGGGTGTTGCAGCGCGAGGCCCAGCGCGGTGGCGCCGCCCATGGATAGGCCCGCGAAATGTGCCCGCTTGATTGCGAGCGCATCCATCAGCGCCAGCGCGTCGGCGATCAGCTGTTCGAACGTGTAGCGGCCGCGGCTCGCCTCCGTTCCGCCGTGGCCGCGCTGATCGTAGCGCAGCACGCGGAACGCGCGGCCGAGTTCGCGCGCCTGCTCGTCCCACATGGTCAAGTTGGTGGCGAGCGAGTTGCTCAAGATGAGCCAGGGCGCGCCGTCGGGCCCGTTCAGCTGGTAATTGATGGTGATCCCGTTGGCCTTGATCTTCATGACGCCCCTTACCTTTTAGCTGGCGCGTTGGCGGGCCGCTGATCGAGCCTGCCCGCCCAAAAATCCTGCAGCAGCGCGAGCAGCGCCGCAGCCGCCTGTGCCGGCATCATGTGCACGGCGTCGATCAGTTCAAAGCGCGCGCCGGGAATAGTGCGCGCGAACTGCTCGCTGGCAGCAGGCGGACGGACTTGGTCGAAGCGGCCGGCGACCACCATGGTCGGCCGCGCAATGTCTTTGGCGAGGTGCGCCACATTGGGCCGCGCGATCGCGCGGTTCATCGCGGCAAAGCAGACGGGGTCATGCGCAAGATAGCGGCCGCGGTAAGCGGCATAGACGGCGCGCTCCCCGATATCCGCCGGCCAGGACTTGTCGAGCGTCACGGCAATGGCCTTGCGCATGCCTTCACGCTCGGCGAGCCCCGCGCGCTCTTCGAGCGCGGCCACCCGGCTCGCATCCACGCCGGTGAACGGATTGCAGAACACGAAGCTCGCAATGCGCTCGGGATGCCGGGTCATATAGATCAGCGCCTGCATGGTGGCGGCAGCGACGGTGACGAAGTGATAGGGCGGGTCAAGCGCGCTCTCTTGCAGCACGCCCTCGAGGTCGTCGACGAGAAGTTCGGTGGTGATAGGTTGGCGCACCTTTTCGGAAAGGCCCGAGCCGCGCTGATCGTAGCGCAGCGTGCGGAAATGCTGGCTGAGCGCGGGGGAGATGCCGTCCCAGCTGTCGAGCGTGCCTCCCATCTCGTGCAGCAGCACGACGGACGGCCCATCGCCAGCCAGCTCGAAATGGATGCTGATGCCGTTGGCGTCCATCCAGGGCACGGGCTTCTCCTCCCGAGGTCGCGCGTGCATAGAGGCATGGGCGCTTGCAAAATTCAACACGAGGCGGTGAGAGTAGAATACGTCACCTCAGGTCGCTTACTGCGTCCGCGCGTTGGGCGAAAGCGGAATCTACCGGGTTACTGCGGGCCTGCGTTCGGGGCATGACGATCGTTAGTTGGGCATATGATGACATCGCCGCGCCGGATCGACGTTCACTTCCACCTCATTCCGCCGTTCTATCGCGAGGCGGTTTATGCCGCTGGCAGGGGGCCGGCCATCGGCCGATATCCGGAGTGGACGCCGCAGCTCGCGCTCGACCTGATGGACGCTTACGGAATCGAGGTCGCGCTCACGTCGCTGGCGCAACCCGGCGTCGGCTTCGGCAGCGAGGCGAGCGCGCAGGCGCTAGCACGGCGCTGCAACGACTACGCGGCCGAGCTAATCGCGCGCTGGCCCAAGCGCTTCGGCGCGTTCGGCACGGTGCCGATGGGGATCATGCAACATGCGGTCGACGAGATCGCCTATTCTCTCGATGCGCTCAAGTTCGCCGGGGTTTCGCTGTTTGCGAGCTACGGCGAACATTTTCTCGGCGATGCGCGGTTCGACCCGGTGCTTGCTATGCTCGACGAGCGCGGCGCGGTCGTGTTCGTCCATCCCGGCCTGCACCCCTCGAGCGCCGCGCTGGCGCTGGCCTGGCCGGCTTTCATGATGGAGTACCTGTTCGACACCACGCGGGCGGCGGCGAATCTCCTCTTCTCCGGCGCGCTCGAACGTTTCCCGCGCATCCGGTTCATCCTGCCGCACGCCGGGGGGCTTGTGCCCTATTTCGCCTGGCGGCTTTCGGTCTCACCGATGATCGATCCGCGCCTGCCGCAGCTTTCGCGCGAGCAGGTCCACGCCGGCCTCAAGCATTTCTGGTACGACAACGCGCTCTCGCCGGGGCAGCAGACCTTCGGCGCGCTCGATCACGTCGCCTCGCCGGAGCGCGTGGTGTTCGGGAGCGACTACCCGTTCGCCAATGCGCGCGTCATCGCGGAGATGATCAAGACTTACGAATCCGGGTTCCTCTCCGATGCGCGACGTGCCGCGATCGACCGCGGCAATGCGCTCGCGCTGTTTCCGAGATATGGGTGATACTGGCGATTAGCCGGCGAGCTTGCGGCACGAAGGCTACGCCGGCTTCGCCATCGACTCCACGAGCGGTGCGACGTCGCGGATCGCATCGACCGACCACAGCCCATCGACGAGCTCGTTTGCCCGCCTCGTGCCGAGCACGGGGCCAACCAGATCGAGAAACTTCGCCTTAAGCCCGGCATCGTCGAGTGGCACGATGCGCGAGCCGAGCGCCTCCTCGGCATGGCGAGTGAAGCTGCCGCGCGCGGTCCTCACCGTCACCCGCGCTGGGCGCAGTTGCGGATAGAGGCGATCGACATCGGCCGGCGCAGTCACGGTGAGTTTGCGCCCGATCGCGGCAAAGGCAGGATCGCGTCGCACCTCGTCGGCAAAATGCTCGAGTCTGACGGCGCGGAATTTGAGCGCGAGCCCGATCAGATAAGGAAAGCTCAGCTGCGCGCTGGCGAAGTCATCCCAGCCGGTCTGCGCGTGCTCGGCGGCGATGCTATAGGTCGCAACCTCGATGCGCTCCACCTCCTCGCCCGCGAGGTTCTCGTCATTGAGAAGGCCGATGAGCGCCTCCACCGCGGGCTGGATGTGCCGGCAGCACGGATAAGGCTTGATGTAGCAGTCGGTGATGCCGAACGGCACCGCGGGCGGGAGCGCGATCGCGCGTGTCCTATCCGTGCCGGCAAAGGCCTGCATGAAGCCGTCGCGCGCCTCGATCACGCCGGGCGGGCCTTGCACGCCGTGCTCCGCCAGCAGCGCCGCTTGCAGGCCCTCGCGCGCGGCGTGGCCGGCGTGCAGCCGCTTGATGTCGCCGCCGCCATTGACGAAGGCGAACAAGCCGCCGGCGCTCGACGCGGCAAGCCCGAGCGCGTGCGCGAGCTGCTCGGCGGACAGCGCGCCGAGTTTGCCGGTGGCTGCGGCCGAACCGAATACGCCGACCGCGGCGGTCGGATGGAATCCGCGCTGGCGCAGCTGCGGATGGCAGGCGCGGCCGATCGCGATCACCGTTTCGTAGCCGGTGACGATCGCCTCCATCAGCGCTTGTCCACTGCTGTGGCGCGCGCAGCCGAGCGCAAGCGCCGCCGGTATGACCGCGCAGCCGGGATGCACGGAGCCCTGGCGGAAGCCGTCATCGAGCTCGATGCCATGGGCGGCAGTGCCGCCGAGGAACGCGGCATCGATGAGATCGGCGCGCCGTGCGCGTCCCGGCACTGGAATACGACCGGCCGGACGTGTGGCCGCCAGCACGGCTTCGGCGCGGCTTGCAACGTCGCCGCTCGCGCCCGCGATCATGACCCCGACCGTGTCGAGCAAATGGCGCCGCGCGTAATGGCGCACCTCATCCGCGAGCGCGGGGTAGTGCAGGCCATGCACGAAATCGACGACGGCCGCGGTCGCCGAGGCGACCGGTTCGAGGGTCTGCACCGCCTCGGCATGGGCCATGGATCTGTCCTCCTCAGGGCTCCTCGCTCAGCGAGGCAACATCCTCGCATTCTCCTGCAGCTTTGCAACCGCGGGGCAGATGGGCTAGGGGTCAATCGACTCGCGAGGGCGTTTCACGACGGCAACAATGGCCTGGGCGGATACCTTTCTGCGCACGCTGAAGGAGAACGACGTCAGGCTCGTCACCTACGTGCCCGACAACGTGCTAACGCCGCTCATCGATGGCGCGGCCGCCGATAACTACTTCATGTCGATCGGCGCAACGCGCGAGGATGAGGCCGTCGGTACTTTGGCCGGCGCCTATATGGGTGGTCTGCGCGGCGTTGCCATGATGCAGACCAGCGGGTTTGCGCTCATTGCCAACGCGCTGGCGTCGCTGATCGTGCCCTACCAGATTCCGGCGATCATCGCGGTGTCGGAGCGCGGCACCTTGGGCGAGTTCAACATCGGCCAGGTCGCAGTCGCCCGCACCATGCGTCCGACGCTCGATGCGATCGCGGTCGCGCATCACACGCTCACCGACGAAGCGACCATGCCTTTCATCGTCGACAAGTCGATCAAGCAGGCGTTCACGACACAAAGCCCGGTGGTGTTCATCTTCTCACCGCTGCTCACCGGCGGAAATCCGGCGGCGGCAGCCAAATTGAGGTGAGGAACGTGCCCGCCCCGACGATCGACGCTTCAGCTGTCAAGGTGCTCAATCGCGCCGAGTTGACGAAGCGTCTGGTTGCGAAGCTCGCCCGTGACGAAGCCGTGGTCGCCGGCATTGGCAATACCAATTTCGACCTCTACGCCGCCGGGCACCGGCCGCAGAATTTCTATATGCTCGGCAGCATGGGCCTCGCTTGTCCGATCGCTTTCGGCGTCGCGCTCGCCCAGCCCGAGCGCGGCGTGATCGCGCTCGAAGGCGACGGCTCGATTCTGATGGCGTTGGGATGCTTGACCACCATCGGGATGGTCAAGCCGCGCAACCTCACCATCGTGATCATGGACAACGGCATCTATCAGATCACCGGCAAGCAGAAGGCCGCGACTGCGACCAGCGCCGACATCGTCGCCATCGCGCGCGGCGCCGGGATTACCAACAGCCACTGGGTACGCGACGAAGACCATTTCGAGGAACTGGTGTCGCGGCGCTTCGACGATGGCGGGCCGGTGCTGCTGGCGGCGAAAATCGATGACAAGCCGGGGACTGCGCAGACGGTGCGCGACCCGCCGCTCATCCGCAATCGCTTCATGCGCGGGCTCGGCACCGGGCGAGCGAGCGCGCTCGACGCGTAAGGGTCATTCGCCGCTCAGTTCAAAATGCGCCGAAGGCATCTATTGCCCTGTCTCGAAAGTGCAATCCGCACCTCCGCCCGCCTTTCGCATGATCTCGTTCGGGTCCATCGTGCACCGCAAGTTTGAGCCGCTTTCGATGCTTGAGCCTGCGGCTCCCTGAGAGGGAACGCCGGCAGCCGCCGCCGTTGCACCGACTTCGTTGGCTTCGCGCCCGGTCAGCTTGCGTTTGCGCGCCCCGAAGCTGAGATCGCAGCTGCGCGACGTGATATCGACGTTGCTTACGCGGCAGACGAGGGAATCCGCATCGACGGAAATCTTCGTGTTCGGGGTAAAGCCGAATGAGGTGTTGCCGCGGAATAGGCGGGCGATGACGCGCTTGTCGAAAGTGCGCACTGCGGGCGAATGTTGCGCTATCACCGCGGCCAGCGCCAACGCGGTAGGCCCGGTCGCGGTGCCTGGCGCAGCGAACGCGGTGTTTTGCACAACGGTGAGAGCCAATGTGGGAATAATCAGCTTCTTCATCGGTGCAACCTCCCTCTGGGACTCTTCTGCGCTGGGAGATCTCGCGCTTGCGGCTAACTCGGACATGAGTGTGGCTCAGAAGGACCCGAAAGTCGAACCCAGTGCGCCGCTACCGAACGGATTGACCCCAGCCGCAAGCGCCGTCAGGTTCGCTCTACGAGATACTGGCGATCCGCTGCACGTTGTGGAGAAACTGCTTGAGGCCGGTCATCGATCCTCGTCGCGGCGACATTGAGGATGATGCCTCGAGCTCCAAGCGCCGCTCACTGCTCTCGCTCGCCGGCAGCCTGCTTGCAGAGATCAGCCTGCCGAAGCTGGCGGTGGCCTTCACCCTCCTCGTCGTCATACCAGGTTTGGCGCTGGGGATCGCGCCGATCGTTGCCGCGATCTGGCTCGGCAAACTCTCGAGCAAGCTCGCATCGGCGCTTGCTGGCGTTTGGCCTGCCGTCCTGCTTGTGATCGTTATCGCCGTCGGATGGTTCGGCGGCCGCCCGTTGCTGCGATTAGCAGAGAACAGCTTCTGGTCGCTCAATTCGCTTGTCGTGCAGCCGGCTTACACGGTTTGCCGCGAGGCACTGCGCCAACTCGCCGAACGGCTGCTGCCGGCACGGGCAAGTAAAACGCAGCGCTCGCGGCTGCGCGCCGCCGCAGCCCTGGCCTCCGGTGGCATGATCTGCGGCGTCGCGCTGCTGGTGCTGGTGGAGGTCTTGCCGCATGCGGACTTGTTGCGGGGCGCAGCCGGCGTGGGATCGCCAAAGCATCTGGCGGCGGTGGCCCTGGCCAATACCGTGGTGCTGATTGCCGGGTATCTCGCGGCCGCCGCGCTGATCTGGGGGATCGCTGACGCGACGATGGCGCCGACCCGCGACCTCGAACAGTTCGACGAACCTTCCGATGGCTGTCGCACGTGGCGAATCGCGCATTTGTCAGACGTGCACGTCGTAGGCGAACGTTACGGCTTCCGCCTGGAAAGCGGCAGGTCGGGGCCGTGCGGCAATGAGCGTCTGAGGCGGCTGCTCGCGGAACTGGAAACGCTGCATGCGGGCAATCCGCTCGACTCCATCGTGGTGAGCGGCGACATGACCGACGCCGGCCGCTCCACCGAGTGGGGCGAATTCCTGGATGCCGTCCTACGTCATCCTCGTCTCGCCGAACGAATGTTGATCATTCCTGGCAACCACGACCTAAACATCGTCGACCGCGCCAATCCGGCACGCCTCGATCTGCCGACCAGCCCGAACAAACGGCTGCGGAAGCTGCGGGTTCTGTCGGCAATGGCAGTCGTCCAGGGCGAGCGTGTCCGCGTCGTGGATCGCGCGCGCGGACATCTGGGTGCAACCCTTGCATCCACGCTGGAGCCGCATCTCAAGGAAATGGCAACATTCGCCGACATTGGCAGACCGTGGTTGTCGAAACGTCTGACTGAATTGTGGACCAACGTCTTTCCGATGGTGCTACCGCCACATGCCGACCGCGGCTTGGGGATCATCCTGCTCGACTCGAACGCCGACACGCATTTCTCGTTCACGAATGCGCTCGGGATGATTTCAGCTGACCAAGCCCGCGGTCTGGAGATTGCGTGCGCGCAGTACCCCCATGCCTGCTGGATCGTCGCCCTTCATCACCACGTGGTCGAATATCCGCGACCGGCAAGAGCCCTGTCCGAGCGCGTCGGAACGGCGCTGATCAACGGGAATTGGTTCGTCCGGCGGCTGAAGCCGCTCGCCGGACGTGCGGTCCTGATGCACGGTCACCGGCATATCGACTGGATCGGGGAATGCGGCGGAATCCCCATTCTTTCCGCGCCGTCACCGGTCATGGAAGCGACCGACGACGTGGCCACGTACTTCTATATCCACACGCTCGCGGTAGGAGCCGATCGGCGGCTCAGATTGCTTCCGCCGCAGCGGATCACCGTGGACGGAGAACCGAGTAACCACTAGCGTCCCTCGCGCCCCGACAGAAGCATCGCAATCCATCGCGTGGACTCCCTCTGTTCGCACAGCGTGAGACACGCAATCACAATCGGTACCCCGATGAACGCTCCGGGAATACCCCAGAGGAAGGCCCAGAAAAACACCGCGAACAGAACCAGGAACGGCGAGAGCGACAGCGCCGCTCCGGCGATGCGAGGCTCTAGGTAACTTCCGATCAGGAATTGGATGAGATTGAGACCGACGAACACGATGGCGGCCAATTGCCACGAGCCGAACTGCACGAGCGCGAACAGGGTCGGAAATATCGTCGCGACGAGCGGCCCGATGAACGGGATGTAGTTCAGCACGAACGCAATCACGCCCCACGCCGTGGCCAGTTCGAGGCCGGCGAGCAGCGCAAAAGCCCAGACCACCAGGCCGGTCAGCACGCTCATTGCGCTGCGAACCAGCATGTATCTTTGGAACTTGTCCGCGATTTGCGTGCTTGCCTGCAGGATGGTTCGCGCAGCCTCCTTGTTGCTGAGGCTTTCGACGTTCTTCCTCGCGATGTCGACCTCGAGCAAGCCGAGAGCGGTGAACACGAAGGCGATGACCACGAAGGTCACCAGGCCGTGCAGCCTTCCCCCGATCTCCTGCACCGCGCGGATGAGCCAGCCCGCGTTGAAATTCTCGACCAGGAAGCTCGTGACCAGGATGCCGTGCTCCTCGAGCCAGTCGGTCCATTGCATGTATAGTGCTTGAAATCGCAGCGCGTTCTCGATCAGCCAACGCCCGACCGTTCCGAACGCCCACCCGATCAGATAGCCGAGCACGGTTACGACGAGTAAGGTTGCCGCTAGCGTGGCAACGAGCCCAAGGAGCCTCGAAATCCTGGTCTCCAGCGCACGCTGAAGCGGCCAGACGATGGCGATGACGAACAGCGAGAACGCGACCGGTGCAAGAATCGAGCGCGCGAAGTAAAGGGCGGCAAAGAGCAGGACCGCGGTGCTGAGGCCCAACATGGTCGCTACGCCTCGGCTGATCATGTAGATCTCATCCTGTGCGACTCGAGCCCTGCTTCAGACGCCTTTGAGCAACTCGTCGAGGTCGAAGGTGGAGCGTCGACCGACATCCTCGTGGTGAGCGTTCAAGAATGTCTCACCGGCGCGACGGCCCTCGTCGCGCAACATGCACAGGAATTGCCATTCGGCGTTGAGCTTTGAAGAATAGCCGAGCTCCACCATCATCTCGCTGGAGATGCGGTGGATACGCATGTCCGCCCATTTGACGCTCTCGGAATTATCCGGCTGGGCGACTTGGCGCAGCAAGGCGATCATGCGCAGCTCTTTCAGCAGCACGGCATTGAACGAGACCTCGTTGAGCCGGTTGAGTATGTCGCGGGCGGAGCGTGGTAATCCCGGTCGCTCGACCGGATTGATCTGAACGAGAATCGTATCCTTCGAGTTACACTCACGCACCAGCGGCGTGATGGTGGGATTGCCGGAATAGCCGCCGTCCCAATAGCTTTCGCCATCGATCTCAATGGCCTGGAATAATGTGGGAAGGCAGGCCGATGCGAGCAGTACGTCCGGTGTGATCTCGCTGTTTCGGAAGACCCGGCCGCGCCCGGTGCGAACATTCGTCGCGGTGACGAAGAGTTTGATCGGCGCTTGCGCCAGCCGACCGAAATCGACGGTTTCCGCGAGGATGTCACGCAGGGGATTTGCGCCACCTGGGCTGAGATCGTAGGGAGAGAACAAGCGCGCCATCAGGTCCATCGCGACGAAGACCGGCGAATGGTCGAGCGTCCAACGGCCCAGCAATATGTCCATCGGAGTACGCCGCAGCGGACTCAATAATGCTGCCCGCGATACCCGCTGCCAAAAATCCTCCAGGGCGGCGCGCGCGCCCTCGGTTCCGCTCTCGGCATAGCCGTCGACCAGCACAGCGGCATTCATCGCTCCCGCCGACGTGCCCGAGATACCGTCGATGCGCAGCCACGGCTCCTCGAGCAGGCGATCCAACACACCCCATGTGAAAGCGCCGTGAGCACCGCCACCTTGCAGCGCGAAATCCACAAGAACCGGAGCACGGCTCGAGTCCACGATGTTCGTCATCATCCTAATCCACGGATAAGATGGTCTTCTTGCGTG
>Ga0209647_1000090_pt1:0-45000 | contig 74553 bp, 55 predicted proteins | sample GraSoi_2013_60cm_FD_185827 | JGI IMG/M metagenome (GOLD analysis project Ga0209647, IMG submission 185827) | Grasslands soil microbial communities from the Angelo Coastal Reserve, California, USA - Sample 9_17_2013_60cm (SPAdes) (version 2) | ecosystem: Environmental > Terrestrial > Soil...
CCGCAATGACCCCGCCGATAAAAGGCAGCACATTCAGGAGCGCCCCCAGCACTCCCAGCAGGATAGCATATGGCACCCCCAATATCACCAGCGCCAGCGTATTTAAAGCCGCTACGATCAGCCCTTCGATCAGCAGCCCATACATATAGCTTTGTATTGCTCCCTTCACCTGTCGAAGCACCGTGCTGACCTCCCTGGCATTCTCTTCCGCAAAAATATCATAAAGAAAATTCAACATCAGCGTCTTGTAATAAATCATCAGGAACGTATACACAGGCAGCAGAAACACCGTCGTCAGCGTTCCCATTACGGAGCCCAGCAGCTGTCCCACCAATGGCTTAATACCCGCCTTGGCTTCGCCGATATATTGATTCTGCTTTTCCAGAGGTATCTTAGAAGACAGCTCGTGTTGTAACTTCGACACCAGCTCATCCGTCTTCCGTTCCAGTACCGGCAGCTGATCGGTAAAATGCATCATCTGAGTCGCCAGAAAATACCAAATACCCGCAATCACCACAATGGCAATTGCCAGCGCCAATAATATGGCTGCGACCTTTGGCACCTTCCATTGTTGGAGCCGGTCCACCAGCGGATTCAGCAAAATGGCCAGAAACAGCGCAAAGGAAAAGGGGATCAATATTCCGCGGAGATTGGCCAGCGCATACGAACATAATACCAGGCCAAACAAGATCACTGTGCTCCGCAGGTAGAAGGGGTATTTTTTGAGGTTAGGCATATTCCAATATATGCTATTTTTATGCCCATGCACCCAATGCCAGATTCTTCGGACGCACATCGCCGGGCGCGTACCCCGGGCAAGCTCCGTCCGCTGCAACTTGCTGCGGTGATCTTCCTCACCGTCTCCGGTGGCCCTTACGGCCTCGAGCCCTTATTTTCCTACGTCGGCACCCATGGTGCACTCCTGCTGCTGCTGATCACCCCCCTGCTTTGGGATGTTCCTACTATACTTACCGTCCTCGAACTCAACAGCCTCATGCCCGTCACTGGTGGCTACTACCAGTGGGTAAAAAATGCCCTTGGCATCCGCTGGGCTTTTTTTGAAGGGTGGTGGACCTGGCTCTATACCTTCTGCGACCTGGCCATCTATCCCGTACTTTTCGTTACCTATGCAGCCTTCTTTTTCCCTGCTGTAGCCCTCTATAAAGTGCCCGTCTGCCTGGCCATCATCTGGGCATCAGCCCTGCTTAACATACTTGGCATTGTCCCGGTAGGAAAGGTCTCTCTTGTGCTAAGCGTCCTGGTGATGACCCCTTTTGTATTGACTGTTGGACTGATCTTCGCCCATCATACCCCCTTGTCCATGCCGGCACCCGCCATCCGGGAACCGCATTTTTCGACGTTGAGTATGGGACTCTACACCGTGATGTGGAATTTCATCGGCTGGGACAATGCTACGACCTATGCCGGGGAAGTAACCCGGCCCGTCCGGTCGTATTTTACCTCGGTCTGTCTGGCCTTCCTTCTCGTCATATCCATATATATTCTTGCTACACTGGCCGTTCACCAGTCCGGCATCGACACAAAAAACTTTAAGGAAGGCGACTTTCCCCTGGTGGGTGAACTTATCGGCGGTCACTGGCTAGGTATTCTTATAGCCGCCGGTGGAATGGCCAGCGCACTCGGTCTATATTCGGCCGTACTCTTATCCGTATCCCGCGTCCCAAAGGTCATGGCCGATGACCAGCTGCTGCCTTCATGGCTCTGCGCCCAGCATCGCCGCTACGGAACTCCATATATTTCTATCATCGCCTCCTCGGCCATCGTCAGCATCCTGATCCTCTTCACCTTCTCCGAGCTTGTTGTCATGGATATTATCCTCTATGGCGCCGGTCTTACCCTGGAATTCCTGACCCTGCTGGCCTTTCGCCGGAAAGAGCCTTTACGTCCACGGCCTTTCCGGATACCCCTCAATAACACCGGACTCCTGTTGATGATTATCCTTCCCATCGGCGTTTATGGCATCGCCCTCTCCGGCGCCATCTGGTCTTCCGAAAAAATGGCCCTCCCCGTTGTCCTTGCCCTGACCCTGCTCGCCTCCGCCGAGCTCGCCTGGCGTCTCGTCCTCTGGCGCAACCCCCACCTGGCCGCATCTTCTAATAATATTCTTCCTGACTAACCTTCTGTGTATTCCCTGAATCCTTTTTCCAGTATTAATAAATTGTAAACTTTTTCCGCCGGCGGCCGGGCATTAGTATTCGACTCCAACCTGCCGTATCTTGTTCGGGATATGCGATTCCTGATCATCCCTCTGTTAGTCTTTGCCCTGGCTTCCTGCCATGGCAGCAACAAAACCTTCACTCTCGTTTCCGGCTCTGAGAACGAACCTCTTGAACCGATAATTAAGGAATTCGCCGAAAAGGAAGGTTATGACGTCAATTTTGTCTACAAAGGCTCCGTCGACATCATGCTCGACCTCCAGGCCGACAGCACGGTTGCCGACGCCGTATGGCCGGCCAGCGGTTTGTGGATTACCCTTGGCGACAACAACCATAAAGTGAAATATGCCCGGTCTATCCTTACCAGCCCGGTCGTATTCGGCATAAAAAAGAGTCTCGCGGAAAAACTCGGCTTCACCGGCGGCCACCCCGTTAAAGTCGCGGACATCCTCGCCGCCATCCGTAGCAAGCGGCTCAAATTTATGATGACCTCTGCCTCTCAATCCAACTCCGGCGCCAGCGCCTACTTTGGCTTTCTCTATGCCCTGCTCGGCGACCCGGAATACATCACTAAAGATGACCTCCACAAGCCAGAGCTGCAGAAAGAGATCCGCGAGCTCCTCAGCGGCATCAACCGCAGCTCCGGCAGTTCCGGCTGGCTCAAAGACCTCTTTCTCCAGGGGCAGGGGCAAACCCAGGGTAATCAGCCCCAATCCGCGGGCAACGCCCCTGGCAACTACGATGCCATGGTCAACTATGAATCCACCATCATCGAGACCAACCAGGAACTGACCCGCCGTGGACAGGAACCTCTCTATATCATCTACCCTACCGATGGCCTGGTCATTGCCGATTCCCAGCTGGGTTATGTCGACCATGGCGATAAAGAAAAAGAACAATTCTTCCGCAAACTGCAGGAATACCTCCTCAGCGAGAAGGTTCAAAAACAATTGCTGCAGCTGGGAAGACGCACCGGTTTTGCCGGCGAATTGACCAATGCCCCCGCCGACATCTTTCGCGCCGACTGGGGCATCGATACCAAAAAGATACTATCCCCGATCAAACTTCCCGGAGAAGACGTCATTCGGGAAGCGTTGAGCCTCTACCAAACGGTCTTCCGAAAACCTTCCCTCACCGTCTTCTGCCTCGACTTTTCGGCCAGCATGAGCGACAACGGCGGTATTCACCAGGTTCAGGAGGCCATGAAATTGCTGCTCGACCAGGATCAGGCCAAACGTTATTTCCTGCAGGCTTCGGCGGATGACCGGATCATCGTCCTGCCATTTAATCACGACATCATTGCCGAATGGAGAGTAGATGGTAACCAGGAAGACTCGCTTAGAGGCTTACTTCTTAAAGTACGGGACATGTATGCAGGCGGCGGCACCGATATCTACTCGCCTGTTATCAAGGGCATGGACGAGATACTCCATCAGGATTCCGATCGCTATATACCCGCCATCATTCTGATGACCGACGGCCAGTCCAATACCGGCAAGACCTTCGACGACCTGAAGGTGGCCTCCAACAACGGTAAGGACATTCCCGTTTTTGCTATTACTTTTGGAGACGCTTCCGAAAACCAATTGAAACAAATTACAGCGCTGACAAGAGGAAACCTCTTCGATGGAAAAAAGGACCTGGTCACCGCATTTCGAAAAGCAAAAGGATACAACTAGTGCGTAACTTCTCTAACATAGCAGGTCTTTTTTCCGGAGCCATCGGTGGCGGGCTTTTCCTGGTATTCTTTTTCTTCATCCAGATGTCTTTGCTTCCCTCCCTCCTGCTGGGCCTTGCGGGATTTGGCGGCGCCTACCTGTTTATCTATGCCTTCCGTCCCAAACCCCGGATCGAATTCAACATCGGCGAAGGTGTCACACCCCAGCTGCTTGAGACGACCATGAAAGAAGGCGGGGAAAAGATTGGCGTACTGGCGGACTGCGCAAAAAACATCAACAATCCGATGGTCCGTGAGAAGATCGGCCGTATTATCGACATAATCAAACGCATTTTCAACAACTTCGAAAAAGATCCGAAAGATATAAAACAGGCCAAACAATTCCTGTCCTATTATCTCGATACCAGTATTAAGATAGTGAAGAAATATCGCGACCTTTCTGCCCAGAATGTCCGATCGCCGGAAATCGCGGCCACCCTGAGCAAGGCCGAGCTGATGCTGGATTCAATCGAAAAAGCATTCGAAAAGCAACACGCCCGGTTGCTCCGGGACGACGCGATGGACCTCGACACCGAGATCGAAACGCTGGAAAAAACCTTTAACGCCGAAGATTTAAAATAAGCAGAATAGTATGCGTGGCATCTTTATCGGACTTGGACTTTTTATATTGGCAGCCGTCATCGGCGTAGCTTACTGGTACAAGGGTAACAGCAAGCCCCAGCTAGCCATTAAAGGCATCATTGGCAGCGAGAAAAGTAATTTTCTGGAGAATGAAAAAGTGAAGAAGATACTCAGAAACAAATACGGCCTTACCATCGACTATGCCCGGGCCGGTTCCATCGAGATGGTAAGCGACCCCGTAAAAGACGACATCGACTTCCTCTGGCCATCCAGCCAGGTCGCACTGGAAATATTCAAGTCGACCCAGGTCTCCAAACTCGTCAAGTCGGAGCTTGTATTCAATTCTCCCATCGTCATCTATAGCTGGGACATCGTCGTCAAAGCCCTCATAACCCAGGGCATAGTCAAGGTTATCGACAGTGTGAACTATATCACCGACATGGATAAGCTCATCCATTGGGAGCTTAGCGGGAAATCCTGGCCCGACATAGGCCTTTCCGAATTATACGGCAAAGTCAGCGTCACCACCACGGACCCTACGAAGTCCAACTCCGGTAACATGTACGCCGGCCTGATGGCCAACCTCCTCAGCGGGGATGCCGTTAACAACGCCGACAGCGTAGAGAAGATACTCCCTTCACTACAACTACTCTTCACCCGCCAGGGATTTATGCAAAGCAGCTCGGGCTTCCTGTTCGAGCAATTCCTGCAGACCGGTGTCGGACAATACCCCATGATCGCCGGTTACGAAAACCAGATCGTCGAATTCTCTTTGCAACACCCCGACTTCTGGCCCAAAGTAAAAAACAAGATCAAAATACTCTATCCGATACCCACGGTATGGAGCGAACACCCTGTACTCATCCTCAATAAAAAAGCACAGGCCCTGCTCGACGCCCTGAAAGACGAAGAGATCCAGAAGATAGCCTGGGAAGAACATGGCTTCCGCACCGGCCTCATCGGTGTGCAGAACGATGCCAGGGTCATCAAGGTGGACGGCCTGGCCCAAAGCATCAACAAGACCATGCCGATGCCCCGCGCCTCCATCATGCAAAAGATCATCGAAACCTTCAATGCTAACAATAAATAAAATATCATGACCGATAACAATATGCCCATACCGCTGAGCCAGAACAGCGCTGCACTCGACCTGACAAAATTCACGCCCGAGGAAATGGCTCAGATCCAAAGTATCAAACAACAGATCAACCTGGAAGACTCCCAGGCCATCATTACCTATGGCGTCGGGGCCCAGCGCGAAATATCCACCTTTTCCGATAACGTGCTGAGCGAGATTCGTAGTAAAGACAGCGGTTATGTCGGCGAGATACTCACCGATCTCGTCATCAACATCAAAAAAGTCGACGTCAACGGCCTCGAGGTCAAGTCCGGTTTTCTCTCCCGTTTGCCCATCTTTTCGATCTTCTTTAATAAAGTAAAGAAATTTGTCGCCGGCTATCAAAAGCTGAACGTGCAGATCGAAAAGATCACCGACCAGCTGGACAACGCCCGTATGCAGCTTTTGCGTGACATTACCCTCCTGGATAATATGTTTGTCAAAAATCAGGAATACCGCAAAAACCTGGAACGTTACATTGCAGCCGGCCAGCTCAAGATACAGGAGCTCCAGACAACCACCCTCCCCGAGCTAAAGGCAAAGGCCGAGCAGACCAGAGACAGTCTCGACGCACAGCAATACAATGACTTTTCACAGTTTCTCAACCGGTTTGAGAAAAAAGTCTACGACCTTAACCTCAGCCGCATGATCTCTATCCAAACCAATCCCCAGATCCGCCTCATCCAGAACGGTAACCAGGTATTGGTAGAAAAGATACAAAGCTCAATCCTCAACACGATCCCCCTCTGGAAAAACCAGATGGTCATCGCCATCACTCTCCTGCGCCAGCGCAACTCCCTCCAGCTGCAGAAAGAAGTCACTGAAACTACGAACGAGCTGCTCAGTAAAAACTCCGAGCTCCTCAAACAGGGCACTATCGAAATCGCCAAAGAATCCGAACGCGGCATTGTTGAGATCGAAACGCTGAAAAAGGTCAACAATGACCTGATCACTACCATCGAAGAAACCCTTAAGATCCAGGCAGACGGCAAGGCCAAGCGTCAGCAGGCTGAAGGCGAACTCGTCAAGATCGAAAACGACCTTAAGTCTAAACTCATGTCTCTAAAAAGCTAAATCCGGCCTACTCACCCGGGGCAGGAGAGAACTCCTTTAATATATTTAAAAGAAATATATATTTGAATTGAGGGCTATCTCACTCTATTTCTTCAAGCTTTCCCGCAAAAATTGCAACCTGCCAACCCACCTCATCGGATTAAAAAAGAAAAGCCGAGGGATGCTACATATGAAAGTTTTTTTCTGCGCTTTTCCCTCCCCGATAGTGGGTATGTGAATGTTAACAATATTTAACGGCCGTGTAATCTTCGCATAACATATGATATCGATCTTTGCTGCGTCAAAATGATACAAGCGCTTTTATCCTAATTAGAAACAGAAAAAACTTAAAAGATGATTACCCGTACAATTTATGCCATCCAGGCATTTGCGATTTTTTCTCTTTTTGCTATCACTAATTCAGCATCTGCACAAAGTTACCACCGCCCCATTCGCCATATTGAGAAGTACGGCAATGCTGCGGATTCCAGCGAAACGGCCCGCTTGCAGGTGAGCATTCAGCAGCAGGACAAGGTTAATCTGAAATTCCGTATTGCCGTCCTCAATCCGCTGGGACATGGAATGATCATCAGCATTGTTAAGAATGACGACGTGCTGTTTTCTGAAAATGCCAGCGGCGACCAGTATTTCAACCTGTTTAACTTTGGCCAGTTGGAAGATGGCGATTACAAGGTCATTGTTTTTAACGGAAAAGAAAGGATCACCAAGAGCATCCATTTACAAACGGCGACTACGGTCGATCGCCAGATATCGATCAATTAGATTTTGCGGGCTAAAAATGCGCAATGAAAATGGGCAATCGATGATCCCGGATCACTTTCTCTGCAAAACTGCGCTTTGTCAAATAAGAAAGCGACGAACGCCCGAACGAACCACTCACCAACAACACTCTCTGCTTATCGCCGATCCAGTCCGGAAAGAAACTGGATGCCTTAAAATGCAACTTCGAAAAACCGATGTTGTCGTAATGCAGTCCGGCGTATTCTTTCAACAGATCTAAATCGGGCAGACTCTCAGACTCTTCGTCCTTAATGTAAAGAACCTCTGAAGGCAGGCTCGAATATTGAGGGAACAGGTAACTGAATTGCTTCAGTGCATACAGGCTTTCCTTGCTGCCATCGTAGGCAAAAAATACCTGGTCGAAAGCCGAATAATCTTCCGGCACGACCAGTATGGGGGATTCTGTTTCCCGTAAAGCCTCGTGCAGGAAAAGATTCGGCTCCTGGGCATCTATCTCGGCATAGAAAGCCTCTCCGCTGACCACAACCAGGTCGGCGAAGCGGCTTTCTTTTGACACCAGCTGCTTGCTCCAGGGCTCGTCATTTTCATGCAGCTGAAAATGAATATTTGCTTGCTCACAACGCCGGGCGAATATGGCTTTTTGTTCGGCAACCACCTGTCTTTCCTTGTCCTTCGTACGTACGTAAGTGCCGGACCCGGGTAGGTGACTGGCGCTATTGATTCCGTCATAATCAATAGGACTAAAGAAAAGCCCCTTTATATGAAAGGATTCCTGCTGCCTGAGGAATTGAAGAAAGGCAAAGGCCCCTTCCGGGAATGCTTTGCCTGCGGATATAAAAAGTAGTTGTTTCATACTACAAAGGTACATTTTCCCATTGTAGTTAGACCTTACAGGAACATACCCCTAAAACTTCGATCCGTTGTGCCGTAACCCAATGTTAAATGGTGATAGTTTCAGTATTTCAGGCGAAATTTGCCGCAATCTTCTTACCGTTGCAGTCATTGCCCATCTCGACCAGGCCGAGGACATTCCCCATGCTTTTCGCCAGCTTTTATTGCATAATCTCATAACTTACAGTCTCAACTTGAACATTATGAGAGCAATCCTTACTGGTATTCTCCTGGCTGCAGCCACTACCAGCCTATATGCCCAGCAGCACGAAACCATTCTCCTTAATGCTACCATCATCGACGGAACAGGCCGGGCGCCACAGCCCAACACAGCCGTCATCCTCCGAAACGGCAAGATCGCGGGCATCACCCGTGGTAAGATAAAACCGGCTACCGATGCCATCCAGGTCGACTGCAGCGGCAAATTTATCATGCCGGAGATCATCGATTGCCATAGTCACGTCGGCAACCTGAAGGGCACTACCACCAGTGGAGAAAATTATACCTCGGAAAATGTCCGCCACCAGCTGGCCCGGTTCCAGGACTATGGTGTCGGCGCCATCCTTTCCATGGGTACCGAACAGCCTGTGGGTCTCGCGATACGCGACTCTTCAAAGAATGGCCTTATTCCTGGCGCCACGATGTTCTCCGCCATTTATGGATTTGGCGTTAAAGGCGCAATGCCTCCTGAAGCAATGGGCATGACGCATGTCTATCGCCCTGAGACACCCGAAGAAGCCGCTGCCCAGGTACAGGAGCTGGTTGCATTCCGTCCCGATATTGTCAAAATATGGGTAGACGATTTTTTTGGGCAATTTAGAAAGGACCAGATCATGAAGCCGGAGATATACACGGCCATCATAAAGGAAGCGCACAAACACAATATCCGGGTAGCCGCCCACCTTTATCATGTGTCGGATGCTTACAATCTCGTTGAGGCAGGTCTCGACATCATAGCCCATAGTATACGCGACGCAGAAATAGACGACTTCCTGTTGCAGGAAATAAAAAAAAAGAAGGTTACCTACATTCCCACCCTCTCCCTCGATGAATTCGCCTATATTTATGAAGGCAACCCCGGTTGGCTGGACGACCCCTTTTTCCGCAATTCACTTGAACCCGGGGTATATGAAATGATTACCAGTGCCGCCTACAAAGACAAGATCAGCAAAAGCCTTGTTACGCCCCAGGAAAAAACGGCCCTGGACGTTGCGTTGAAAAATCTCCTCAAGCTTTATCGTGCGGGTATTCCCATTGCACTCGGCACCGACGCCGGCGCAAGTCCCATCCGTGCCCAGGGTTTCTCAGAGCATATGGAGATGGAGCTGATGGTAAAAGCAGGCCTTACTCCCCTTGAAGCTATCACCGTCGCTACCGGCAACGGAGCAAAACTATTACGCATCGACGATGTTCAAGGTACGCTACAGGCTGGCAAAAAGGCCGACCTCATCATCCTGGACAAGGATCCATTGGAGGACATCCGCAATACCCGCAGCATCTCTTCTGTTTGGAAAGACGGCGTCAAGGTCAGCAATGGACCGGTGGCACACTAGCCGGGGCAGCTGAGGGTTAGCAATTGGGGCCCTATGCCTGCCTCCTTTGGGCTGGCAGCGCACCTTTTTCTTCCGTATCTTTAGCATATGGAACAGCGCCATCAAATCGTTAACGAAGGCGGTACCCGGGATTCCCTCACCTGGGAATTCGACGGTATCCGTATGGGGCACGCCATCTCCCGATTTCATGAGCTTACCTCCTTTAGCGCCAGCAGCGCCAACACCGACGTTGTCCGTCTTCATGTCGGCCTCAAAGGCAACTACAGTTTCCACTATCGCCAGCTCGATACTGACTTTCACCTAATCGGCGGTCACCACAACATCATGTACTCGAAGGATTTCGACATGACAGTGGACCCTCGCACCCTCGAACTCGAAACCTTCGGCATCCAGTTTCCCCGTGACAGCTTTCTCCGCTTCATCCAAGGCGCGAGCGACCTTCTTAAAAACTTTGGCGACCACATTGCCAGTGGTAAAAGTATCCTGCTCTCAGACCAGTGGGGCGCCGTCGATCCGCAAATCCAGCAGGTCATACACCAGGTTATCAACAACCGCTACAGCGGAGACCTTCAGCAGCTGTTCCTGCTCTCCAAAAGCATCGAGCTCCTGGTCCTCTGCGCCGAATCCTGCCATCTCGCCATGAACAAAAAGCAGGAGTTTATAAAGACCCCTGCAGACAAGGAAAAGATTATTGCCGTTCGCGACCTCATCAACCAGCGTCTCGACGACCCACCCAACCTCTCCGAGATTGCCCGCTCGGTAGGTCTTAACGAATACAAACTAAAGCGGGGTTTCAAAGAGATCTTCAATACCACTGTTTTCGGCTACCTCACCGAACAGCGTTTGTTACTCGCGCAGCAGTATTTAAAAGATACGCAAAAGACTGCCGCCGAGATATCCTTCGAACTCGGCTATTCCACCCCTCAGCATTTCAACAATGTCTTTAAGAAACGTTTTGGACTCACTCCCGATTCTATTAGAAAAAATCCATAAAATGCACTCCCGACCCGGAAAATCGGGCTACTATTGCGATATAAAAAAATACCAATATGAGCCAGCCGCTAACCGTTACCAGCACCATCACGATCCAGGCTCCTGCAGCCAGGGTATGGGATGCCCTCACCGATCCCGAAATGACCAAAAAATACATGTTCGGCTGCGAAGCCATCTCCGACTGGAAGCCAGGTAGCCCTCTTCTCTGGAAAGGCCAGTTCAACGGTCTTGAAATGGTAGCCGTAAAAGGCAAGGTCGTAAAGATCGAACCCGGAAAATTTCTTGCTTACACCACCATTGACCCTAACAATCCTGCCGTCCCCGACCTCCCTGAAAACTACCTTACCGTCACCTACGATCTCTCCGAACAAGACGGCCACACCCTCCTTGCCGTCTCCCAGGGTGACTACAGCACAGTGGCAGAAGGTAAAAAACGCTATGAAGAAACCGTTGCCGGCGGTGGCTGGACTCCAATCCTCGTCCAAATAAAAGTGTTACTGGAGACAGCGTAGGAAGAACATAAAAAAAGGGGGCGAAATACCCGACCGCATTTCCACCCAGATAATTGCTGATTACCTTTCGTATATCCGGGTCGACGGCTTATCAATAAATAAGCTCCGTTCAAATAACCTGGTTTTTTCCCGCAGAAAATAAGTGTAAATTAGAAGATGTCTCCGCTTGTTATCAAATTGCTTTTCTATATCCCTATTCTGCTATTGGCGGCATATTTCAACTTATATTTTCTCATCCCTAAATACCTGGAAAAAGGCAAGTTCAATTCTTACATCCTCGGAATGAGTGCCACCCTATTGGGCGCATCACTGTGTATTGTTTCAGGATACTATATAACGGCTTTTTTAGCTCACAGTACGGTTTATCAATTATATGGACCGGGCCTATGCGCCTATTATTTTTTTGGCAATGCAGTGCCTGCGGTATTCGCAAGCCTCATCCTTACCCTATGTATCAAAATGACCGGGGTCTGGATTCAAACCCAAAGACGGCAACAACTGCTGGAAAAGGAACAGTTGGAAACCGAACTCAATTTTCTTAAGCAGCAGTTTAATCCCCATTTTCTTTTTAATACCATTAATTCGATATTTTTTCTCATCCATAAAAAACCGGATACCGCCTCCGAATCGCTGGCCAGGTTTTCCGATCTCTTACGCTACCAGTTATACGAATGCAACGATACCCGGATACCCTTGAGTAAAGAGATCAATTACCTGAAGAATTCTATCGAGCTTGAAAAACTCCGGCAAAATGACAATGTCCGGGTAGACTTTGCTGATTCAGGTTCTACTGTTGATTTGGACATTGCTCCCTTCATACTGATGACCTTTGTCGAAAACTCCTTTAAACACGTCTCTAAAGAACCCGGTTTTCCCAACTGGATAACCATCAAGCTGAAGGTAGATCCACCCCTGTTAAAAGCAGATCACCATCAGCTAAACTTTTCCGTCTCCAATAGTATCCCCCCCGGCACCATCAGCACAGCGATTCATAACAGCGGCATCGGGCTGAAAAATGTACGGCGCAGACTCGACCTTCTCTATCCCGGGCGGCACAACCTAAACATCCAAAGTGATAGCGTCAGCTTTGAAGTCCGCCTTCAACTTGATCTTTCCCCCAGGCCTCAAGACGAAAACTTTGACTATCTTGCTACGGGATTAAAAAGCCACCTCCGCTCATCATATGAAAGAAAAGGACCGTATATGGCACCTGATGGCCCGCAAACTTTCCGGTGAAGCAACGGAGGAGGAGAAGAAAGAATTGGAGTTATGGCAGCAGCAGCATCCCGAAATGACCTATTCCCTCCAACTGATTTCCGACCTTTGGAAATCCCAATCCGAAAAAGACGAGACAGAAACCGAGGATGCCTTTAGCCGCCACCTCACGCGAATGACTCTCAAAGGCTTAGACCAGCAGGCTGGCGAAGGTGCCCAATCCCCCAATGACAGCTGTATATCGACAAGCAGTGACCAGCCGGCCACTGAGGTTCCCGGACCGGAGTTGTCCGGTCAAAGCCTGGCTTCCCGTTTCACCCATAATATCGACCTGCTCGACAATTATTTCAAAATAGCCTGGCGCAGTCTCGGCCGCAATAAGAGTTTTTCCGCTATCAATATCTCTGGTCTCGCCATCGGTCTGGCCAGCGCCATCGTCTTGTTACTGTGGATCCATAACGAACTTACTTTCGACCAGTTTCACAAAAACCGTGACCGGGTCTACCAGGTATTCAGCCGTGCCGTTTTCAATGGGCAAATAGAATGTAACCATAGAACTCCCATGGTCATGGGGCCGGTGATACAAGAGAATTACCAGCACGAAGTGGAAGAGGTTGTTCGGATGAACTGGGTGGGAGCATTTATTTTTTCCACTGGCGACAAACACCTGACTACCCAGGGGTTCCTCGCTGATTCCGGGTTCTTCCGGCTCTTCAGCTTTCCGTTGCTGGAAGGCAATACAGAAACTGCTTTGCGTTACCCGCACTCGGTTGTCATCACTGCTACGCTGGCTAAAAAGCTTTTTGGAAAAGCCGATCCTTTGGGGCAAACCATCCGCGTCGATAGCGTGGCCGGTTTTACGGTCACCGGCGTTCTGAAAGACCTGCCTCCCAATACCCAGTTTAACTTCGACTACCTGATCCCCTGGGCTTATACCAACGAAGTACGCTGGGATATTCCTGAGTGGGGGAAAAGCACGATCAATACTTACATTCTGCTAAGACCGGGTATTACGGAAACCGTCGCCGACATCAGTTTACGAACGCTCATCCGTTCGCATGCGCCGGAGACAAAAGCCGAAGTATTTCTCCATCCCATGCGCAAATGGCACTTGTACTCGAACTTTGTAAACGGTGAAGCTACGGGTGGCGACATCAATTTCGTCCGGATGCTCGCTATTATCGCCGGCTTTATCCTGCTCATTGCCTGTATTAACTATATGAACCTTAGTACGGCGCGCAGCATCCGGCGGGCCCGTGAAGTCGGTATCCGCAAAGTAGTGGGAGCGGGTAGAGGGTCATTGATAGGAAGGTTTCTCGGGGAATCGTTACTTATTGCCTGCCTGGCTGGAATGCTGGGCCTTCTCATTGTCATCATAACCCTTCCCTGGTTTAACCAGTTGATCATGACCCAGCTGGTTATCCCTTATGATAATCCCTTATTCTGGTTGTCGGGGGTAGTCTTTATCATCTTTACCGGCCTTCTGGCCGGTAGTTACCCGGCTTTTTATCTTTCCGCCTTTCGGCCGATCAATATACTCCGCGGTCATTTTAAAACCATACACGCATTGGTTACGCCAAGACGCATATTGGTAGTCTTTCAGTTTACTTTCGCCATCACATTTATTATTTGCACGATCGTCATCTACCGGGAATTCATTTATGCCGTCAATCGAAACTCGGGTTATGACAAGAATAACCTGGCCTTTGTCTACATCAAGGGCGATATAAAAAAGAACTATGATCTTATCCGCCGCGACCTGCTCAACAGTGGAACCGCGATAGACATTACCCGTACTAATTCACCCATAACGGAGACATGGACAACCAATGACAGTTATGAATGGCAGGGCAAGGGAGAACAGCAACAAGTTAAGGTCATTGAATACCGGACCGACCGCAGTTTCGTGAAAACCATGGGGCTGCACTTGATCGCCGGCCGGGACATCGACATTGAAAGATACCCTACCGATTCGAATGCCGTCCTGCTGACGGAAATGGCCGTCCGCCAAATGGGTCTTACCGACCCTGTCGGTCAGGTCCTCCGAAACGATGCCGGTACATGGCATGTCGTCGGTGTAATTAAAGACTTTGTCACCGGCTCCCTGTACAACCGCATTCATCCCGTCGTGGTCCAGGGGCCCCACAGCCAGCAGGGACCGAATAGTTGGTTCGGAACCATTACCTTTAAATTAAACCCGCACAATAACATCGCTTACAATATTTCTAAATTGACTGCGATATTCAAACGCTACAACCCCAATTATCCTTTTGAATATTTCTTTGTTGAAAAATATGATACGGCAAAACTGACAGGTGATGAACACATCGGCACCCTTGCAGCCCTTTTCGCGGGAATGGCTATTTTCATCTCCTGTCTGGGTCTGTTTGGCCTTTCCGCCTATATGGCCGAGTCCCGTCTTCGCGAAGTCGGTGTACGAAAGATACTGGGCGCCTCCATTATGCGGCTTATCACCATGCTCTCGAAAGACTTCCTCGTCCTGGTTATCATTGCTTTTGTCATTGCCTCTCCTGTAGCGTGGTGGTTCATGAGCCAATGGCTGGAAGATATTCCTTACCATATCAACCTTTCCTGGTGGATATTTGCCCTTACCGGCCTGCTTTCTGTCGTCATTGCCGCCGGCACTGTAGGCTTTCAGGCCGCTCAGGCAGCCCTCACCAACCCTGTCCGTGTCCTTCGCACCGATTAATGTAACAATTCCCTGTGGCGGGCGACTAACCAGACACAAGCTCCACCTTATGCTCCAATCCTGGCTCAAAATGGCCTGGCGCCATATGCGCGCCGGCAAGTTATACACTATCCTCAACATAACCGGCCTGGTCGCAGGTTTCGTCGTTGCCATCTTCATCGGTCTCTGGCTCCATGACGAGCTTACCTTCGACTATTATCATTCCAACCACGACCGCCTCGCACAGGTCATGTTCAATGAACCAAATGGAGATGGCATTACAACCAATAACGGGGTGGCTGCTCCCCTTGCCCGTGAACTTCGCGATAAGTATGACAATGACTTTCGTCACGTCGCCCTCGTCTGGCAAAATTATACGCATATTCTTTACGCCGGGGATAAAAGACTTCCGGCATCCGGCGTATGGGCCCAACCCGATTTTCCCGAAATGCTTGAACTTAAAATGATCAGCGGCAGCCGTACCGCCCTTCGGGATCCTTCCTCCGCCCTTTTAACTCACAGTCTGGCCCAGGCCTTGTTTGGCAATACCAATCCGATAGGCCGCACTATTCGCGTCGACAATGAAGTCGAAGTTAAAGTCGCCGGCGTCTTCGAAGACCTTCCTCAAAATACCACCTTCTACGGCACAAAAATTTTTCTTTCCTGGGACAAAGCCGTCAGTTTTCTGCCTGGTATAAAGGAGGCTTTACCAAATTGGGACGTCCATTTCTGGCGGTTATTTGTCGAGCTTAACCCCCATGTGGATTGGCATCGCATTTCTCAAAATATAAGGAAGATTCCTGGTCAGCATAGTAAAGAAACAAAAGAGGAGATATTCCTTCATCCAATGGAACGATGGCATTTATACAGTGAATTCACCAATGGAAAAAGCAGCGGCGGCCGGATACGCATCATCTGGCTTTTTAGCGGCATCGGCATTTTTGTCCTGATCCTGGCCTGTATCAATTTCATGAACTTGTCGACTGCCCGAAGTGAAAAGCGGGCTAAGGAAGTTGGTATCCGAAAGGCTATCGGCTCCCTGCGTGGTTGCCTTATAGGGCAGTTCCTTAGCGAGGCCATCCTGGCGACGGCCATAGCCTCTTTCCTTTCTTTAATCATTGTGCTCCTGACCCTCCCCTTCTTTAATCGCCTGGCAGGGAAAAATATTTTTTTCCCCTGGGCCCAACCCGGATTCTGGCTAACGGGAATGTTTTTCATGCTGATCATTGGTCTGGGGGCCGGTAGTTATCCTGCGTTTTATTTGTCGCGTTTTAAACCGGTAAAGGTGCTTAAAGGCGACTTCAAAGCCTCTGCACTTGCAGCACTGCCACGTAAGATACTCGTCGTCCTGCAATTTACGGTCTCCATTGGTTTTATCATTGGCACCCTTCTGGTCTATCGCCAGATACAATACGCTAAAGATCGCCCGGTAGGTTACACTCCGCAAGGACTCCTTTCCATCCGTATGAACACACCGGAATTATACAATGCACATTACGAAACATTGCGAAATGATTTGTTGCAGACGGGCGCCGTGGTCAACATGGCTCAATCAGATGTTCCCTCTACCGAGTCGGTTGGAGGAATTAATATAAGCTGGGAAGGAAAAGATCCCAATTTCAATCCTCTCATCGCCATTTTCATTGTTACCCATGACTATGGCGCTACCCTTGGCTGGCAGATGCCGGCCGGTCGCGACTTTTCCCGCAGTTTCCCAACAGATTCTGCCGCCGTGATTATAAATGAAGCAACAGCCCGGCTCACCGGCCTGAAGGATCCTGTCGGTGCAAGCCTCCGTTTCTGGGATGCCCCGTATAAAATTATCGGTGTAGTAAAAGATATGGTCACTGCATCCCCTTATCAGCGGATAACTCCGGGTATTTATGTGATCGGCTATCACGCTGTCAATATCATTACCTTGCGAGTGACCCCGACTACGCCGGTGCGGGCAGCTCTCACCGCAATTGAAAAAGTATTTCACAAATATAATCCTTCGAGCCCCTTTCAATATAGCTTTGTCGATGACGACTATGCGCTGAAGTTTTCCGATGAGCAGCGTGTTGCCAGTTTGTCCGGGCTCTTTACGATCCTGGCCATCCTCATCTCCTGCCTGGGCCTCTTTGGACTTGCCTCTTACCGGATGGAACAGAGGACAAAAGAGATTGGCGTCCGCAAAGTTCTTGGCGCTTCCATCGCTCATCTCTGGCAAATACTCACCCGGGACTTCATTACTCTTGTCCTTCTTGCCTGTGTTATAGCTGTCCCCCTTTCCATCTGGCTCCTGCATCAGTGGCTGCGACAATACGAATACCGGACAAATCTACCCTGGTATATCTTCACCGCCGCCTGTGCAGGCGCCATCCTCATTGCCCTGCTCACCATTAGCTACCATGCTCTTAAAGCCGCCCGAACAAATCCTATCAAAAGCCTCCGGTCTGACTAACTGTACATTGTCTGTTTCGAACCCGAACACCCCAACCCAAGGTATTCTTGTGAACCGATTGAATAGCTGCCAGTCCATCCGGGCGGCGATAGCCAACCTAATTTTCCGCGTCGTGAAAAATAATTCCCAGGGTATGCCGCGACCCGCTGTGTACCGGGCTTACGCCATGTTTCATATTCACCCGATACCAACCCCGGTTTCCTTTCACCGGCCGGAAATTAGTCGTGAATAATAACATATCACCGCGTCGCGGCTGCACCACACAGGCCTTAGACTGTGCCCGCGGGATCTGCTCTGTCAACACAAACTCACCGCCGGTATACTCTTCCCCCGGCTCATTTAAAAAAAGTACCAGCTGCATAGGGAAGTAGATCTCTCCATACAGGTCCTGGTGTAAGGTATTAAATCCTCCCTCTCCATATTTAAGGATGAGAACAGTTGGCTTTGTTTGTCCTTTTTCCCGGCATCGCTGTTTCAATTCCTCGTGTGTAAGGGGGTATCTTATTTCGAGCCCCAACTCCTCCATCCATCGATTGGCAACAGGCGCCAGGCGGGGATAAACATACCCACGGATTGTCGTGATCAGAGGGGGTAGGGGATACTGAAAATATTTGTATTCACCGCTGCCAAAACGATAACGTTCCATATTGATGGTCTTACGATACCGGGCTTCGGCATCATACCCGCTGATCATTTCTTTGCATTCGTCCAATGTCAACACATCCGGTACAACCGCATATCCCTCCCGGTGCAGGCGCTCGGCCACCTTTCCCCAGTCTTTTTGCTGCAGTCGTTCTATTATAGTGCTCATAGCGTTTTAGTAATTGTCATCGACTTTAGTTTTCAAGTGAGGTATATACCTGAGTGGCCTCCCATCCGATCATGGCGTTCTTTCGTGTATTTCCCCAATGATATTCTCCTATCTGTCCATCGGATTTGATTACCCGGTGACAGGGAATAAGAAAAGCAACCGGGTTACTACCCACTGCTGAGCCCACGGCGCGTGCAGCCTGTGGCTGTTGTAGCTTGCCGGCAAGCCCGGAATAGGTAGTCAGCTCTCCCATCGGCACCTTCAGCAGGGTTTCCCATACTTTGATCTGGAAATCGGTTCCTTTCAGGTGCAGCTTGATCTCTGCTGGTTTGTTCCAGTCCCGGCTAAAAATAGACAGCGCTTTCTCCTGCAGCTGATCGGCGCATTCATAAAAGCTGGCATTGGGAAACTTATTTCGGAGTGTCTTCAACTCAGCTTCTTTCCCATCATCGGCAAAGGCCATATAACAGATGCCCTTAAACGTCGAAGCTACTAACAGCGGTCCAAAGGGGCTTTGGGCAAACCGGTAATTGATGCCCAGCTCTTCACCGCCATTTTTGTATTCACCCGGCGTCATTCCTTCGATCTTAATAAACAGATCATGCAAGCGCCCGGTCCCTGAAAGACCTGCTTCAAATGCCGCATCGAACAGGGTTGCACCCGCCTCTTTCTTCAGCACTTCCTTGGCATGCTCTAATGTCAGGTACTGCAGGAATTGTTTCGGCGTAACTCCGGCCCATTCTTTAAACATTCGTTGGAAATGAAACGGGCTTAGGTGAATATGTTCCGCTACTTCATCCAGCGAAGGCTGGCCCTTGAAATTTTGTTTATAGAATGCAATCGCCTCGGCTATTCTCTTATAATTTATCTCTTGTTGCGTTTCCATAATTAAATTAATTGCTTTTGTACGACAAAAATACCAACCATTCCTCCCCCGGAAAACCCGGTTTTTGCTATGTTACCATTTTGGGCAATAGGGTTGGGCGTAAGGCGCCATCCGGGGGGTATCGAAAATTTAATAATGAATATAAATTCATTTTAGTACATTTGCGGATGCGCGTAAAGGACGAGCAAAAAATCGACCTCTTTTATTCAAGCACTCTTACTCTCGTGTCCAAGGTCGGACTCGTCGGACTCACCATTCCTCTCATAGCAAAAACATCCGGTGTAGCCACCGGTACTCTGTACATCTATTTCAAAAATAAAGAAGACCTGATCCTGGCCCTCCATAAAAAGATAAAAAATCGTTTCGGCGCCAATGCCTTCATTGGCTACAATTCTGACCTCCCCAGCCAGGAAGGTCTTCGCGTCATCTGGGAAAACTGCTTGCGATATGCCGCCCTCAACTATCCGGAACAGGTATTTCTTCAGCAGTTTGTTGTTTCGCCGTACAGCAGGGACAAAGGCCAGTTATTATATGCCCAGGAAACAATGGCTCCCTTGTTCCAGGCACTGCAAGCTGCTCAAAGTCAGTCTCTAATCAAATCCGACAAGGAAGGCCTCACTATCAAGCTCCTCTTTGGATTTATTACCCAAATTGCTGCAGACCTCCATGAAACCCCTCAACTTCTTACCAACTCATACATCGATAAAACCTTTTCTTATTTCTGGGATGCCATAAAAACCTGATTTTTTTTGCACCAAAAATGAATCTTTTTTCATTTAAAACCATAGTATATGAAACAAATCACTAGCAGTCTTTATCAACTTAGCCTCGGTCCTGTCAACGCTTTTATCATTGACGATAGCGCGGGCCTCATTGACGATAATGCAGGCATCACCCTGATCGATACCGGGCTTAAAGGTAGTACCGACAAGATATTCTCTGCGCTGGAAAAAGCCGGCAAATCTCCCGGGGATATCCGTCGCATTATTCTTACCCATGCCCATTCCGATCATGCCGGCAGCGCTGCAGAACTCAAAAAACGGCTAAACATTCCTGTATTTGCCCATGTTGATGCAGTTCGGTTGATAGAGGCGGGCCTTTCCATCGATCGTCCCGTTCAACGCAGTCCCGGATTAGCCAATTGGCTCATATACAATTTATTCATTCGTTCTGCCGGTAATACCATCGACCCGCTAACCATCGATCAGCATTTGAACGATAATGATATCCTTCCCTTTGCCGGCGGCATCCAGGTCATCTATACTCCCGGGCATGCTAAAGGGCATATTTCCTTATTACTAAAGCAGGAAAGGGTGCTCATCGCCGGCGACATATGCGCCCATGCTTTCGGTCTCGCCGGCAGCACTGTTTACGAAGACCGCCAACTCGGTATTCAAAGCATCCTCAAAGCTGCCAGCCTGGACTTCGATACTGCGGTATTTGGCCATGGCCGTCCTCTGCAACCCGCTGCAAACAAAAAGTTAAAAGAAAAATTTTCCTCTACCGCCTAACCGGTTGTTCTGGGGCAACTTACCTTTGACTCATGTTAACTGTAATAACCTATCCATGGCCTGGTATATAGCAGGGCCGCTGATTGGCCTGATGGTCCCGACCCCTGGAACCTGGTATTCTTGGCGGTATTATAATAGGCGGTTTTATTGCTGTTACCATGCTCAACGGCAAACAGCCGGTACAGATCATCGTTGGGGGAGGTTTTCTGGTGGGTTTCGGAACGCGTTATGCCGGCGGATGTACTTCCGGGCATGCCATTATGGGACTGTCGAATCTGCAGTTTCCATCCCATATCGCTACTATTTGTTTTATGCTTGGAGGATTCTTTTCCTATCGTTGCCGGCATCGCTTTCGGAATAATACTGGTCAAATCGGAAGTCATCTCCTGGTTTCGCATCCAGGAAATGTTCCGGCTCCAAAGCTTTCACATATATGGCGGATTATTGTTCGGCTGTGGCTGGGCTTTCACCGGCGCCTGCCCCGGCCCTATGTTTGCGCAAATAGGGACCGGAGCGTTAGTCGTGATCGTCGCATTGCTTAGCGCAATAGCACTGATCACCCATGCGAAGTTCTTGCTTCCTTAGCCCATAACAACCTTCTTGCTTGTCGCCGATTTGTGCAAATACGCATTTTGATTGTGTTCCAGGGCACCCTCGGGTAACCATTCCCACCACTGACCAAGGTCTTTTTTTACAATGTTTATATAAAAGTCGGGCAACTCAGTCGTTTCGCCTTCAAAATAAGCTCTGAATGACCTGTCATTCACCAGCCGCTCGCGTACCTGCCGGAAATAACGTATCCGACCGTATCCTTCCGACGAAACCGCCCGCATCAGGTTCATCCACTTTGCAGTGCCATTGGTAGAAGAAGCAAATCGCCGGTATAATGCTTTTGGAGAAAAAGAATACTCAGTAAGATCGATCACTTTGTCATAAAAATCCACCCACTCATAGTTCTTAGGCTTTATATTCATTGCCAGGTGGTTGTTGAGGAAATGGAAAGGGAAGGGTAGTACCCTTTTTTCTTTCTGGTAGCCCAGGTTGAGCGGCGCCGCCTCGCCAAAGGCTGTCAGCAAAGAATAACCGGGGAAGGCACCAGGAGAAAGATCGATAAAACGTTTGGTCAGCTCGAAAGGCTCAGATCCGGAATCACTGTCCAGGCCCAATACAAAATTGGTCTGAACATAAGGGACATATTGCAATATCTTGTTTACGTGTTCGGCCACCTGTTTTACCTTTTCTTCCCCTTTCGATTGTGCTGTCCTTGACTTATTGCCCAGTTCATACCAGGTCTCTACCCCGGGCAGCAAGGCGGTAAAACCGTTTTGCTTAAAGATCGGCAAATGTTTATCTGTAAGGATGGAAAGACTGCTCTCTGCGATGAAACGAATCTTTTTCCCGGGATCGGCGGAAGCAATTGCTTCCATATTCTCTTCAAACCGGACTCCGAAATTCGGATCATGCCAGGCCACCATCGGTTGTTTGAACTTGGTGAGGAGGAACCGGAGGTCTTCTTGCATATGATGAAAATCCATCGGCTGATAAGGCACGGTCGAATCTATACAAAAAGGGCAGGTATAGGGGCATCCCATACTGCCAATCATCGGAACCATCTTTAGTAAGGGCGCTTTTTTTAAGGTCGCTTCTATAAACTTCCATCGCTCCTTCACCCCGGGCAATTGAACAGGCTGTTTGCCCGCCGCCAGGTGCCGGCCTTCCTGGCCCTGTGGAGCACACTCATCCAATACTTCGGCGATAGTCGTTTGATTGGTAAAGCCCAATACATAATCGAAATAACGGATAGCATCATCAGGATAACATCTGGCATGGGGACCACCCAACACCGTCACTACGCCCCTGGTCCGGAAATAATTACTTAAGGAATAAGCCAGCAGGGCTGCCTGTGTGAATGAGCTGATAAATACGACGTCTACATCTTCGGGGAGTTCTTTGTCAAAATCTTCCCGCCCTGTATAACAGAGCATAGTTACTTTATGACCTTCCTCTTCGCACCAGCTTGCTATCACCTGAGGCATGATGCTCGCCAGGTTGGGAAACATGATCTTTCCCCATAATGTGTTAGTAGGACCCTTACAGACAAGATCGATCACCCCAACCTTTAGTTGTTTCTTCATAATATGATAATGGCGTTTTAGCGATTCAGTAAGCAGCTCCGGTGAAAGGACGGAGACACTGGCCGGAAATACCCAGCAAATCAATTGATTATATGGCCAGGCAATAAGAAAGTAAGATACATCTATAATGCCGGGGATTTCAATTTATTTGCAAGCAAAATTGTTAATTAATTGATTTTTTTGCGGAACAGAACAGTCTTCGTATCAAAACCGAACAGTATCACAATATAAATCAAGCATAATTCATTGGTTAATATGCTTATGCAAAATGGGCATAATTGGTGCAACATGCTACGATACCAGCCAATTGCCTAAGCTATAATTAATCCAAAATAATGCTTAAAAACTATTTCAAAACCGCTTGGCGTAACCTTGTGCACAACAAAGTCTATAGCGCTTTGAATATTCTTGGCCTGGCCATTGGAATGACTGTTTCCCTTCTGATCGGTCTATGGGTTTATTACCAGTTCTCATATGACCGTTTTTTGCCGGAGTATCAGCAGGCTTACCAGGTTTGGATGCGGACAACCACGATTGGCGGAATAGGAGTAACAAACACAACGCCCTTACCGTTGGCAGCAGCCATTAAAAACGATGTGCCGGGGATAAAATATATAGCACAAACGGACTGGTTTGCCTCGCACTCACTTGTAGCGGGCGATAAGAAACTTTATTTGCATGGTGCAGCAGCAGGCGAGGATTTCCTTAAGATATTTCAATTTCCACTGGTAAAGGGTAATGCAGCTTCCGTTTTACAGGACCCCAGCTCCATCGTACTGACCCAGTCGGCGGCAAAAGCATTATTCGGTGACGAAGACCCGGTTGGCAGACCCCTCCGTATCGACAATGACTACAACGCTAAAGTAACAGGGGTATTGAAGGACCTGCCGGGTAATTCCAGTTTTCAGTTTAGTTTTATCCTTCCGTTTAGTTATTCACTTCAAAATTATGAGTGGGTCAGCCGCGACCTCACCAACTGGCGTAACAGCTCCTGGCAAACCTATGTGGCGTTGCAACCCGGTGTTTCTTATGCCCAGGTGGCACCGGCATTAAGCCGACTACAGGAAAAATACAATCCCGTGGATTACAAAATTTATCAAACAAAGATAATCCTGCACCCTCTCAAAGACTGGCATTTATATTCGGACTTTAGAAATGGAGTTGCTGTTGGCGGGTTTATCGATTACGTAAAAATGTTCAGCATCATTGGCTTGCTTGTTTTATTCATCGCCTGCATAAACTTTATGAATCTTTCCACCGCACGATCTGAGCGGCGGGCGAGGGAAGTAGGGGTAAGAAAGGCAATTGGCTCGCAACGGAAGGATCTGATCTTTCAATTTCTGATCGAGTCCCTTGCAATTACGTTTATTGCTTTTATTTTTTCACTTGCATTTACCCTATCGGTCCTGCCGGCTTTTAATACGCTTACCCAAACAAAGGTGGTTATTCCCTGGTCAAATGTCCTTTTCTGGGTAATTATGATCAGTTATGTGCTGTTCACCGGGCTTCTGGCCGGCAGCAGACCTGCGTTTTACCTTTCTTCTTTCCATCCCGTAAAAGTGCTGAAAGGCGCTGTTCAAGCCGGCAGGTCAGCGACATTATCAAGAAAAACTTTAGTGGTGCTGCAGTTCTCCTGCTCCATTGCACTCATCATAAGCACCATCATTATCTATCAGCAGATACAATATGCCAAGGATAGACCGATGGGCTATGATGCCGACCGGCTGATGATGACCGATGCAAGCGGAGACCTGAGAAAAAACTATTATGCCCTTAAAAACGACCTTTTGAGCAGCGGTTTAGTCACCACTGTAACCCAATCAACCAGCCCGGCTACGGACATCTGGGCATCCCAGCGAATAGATGACTGGCAGGGTAAACAGGCGGGCGAGTCTTTAGACCTGGCAACAGTGGCCGTCAGCGATGCCGACTATTTCAAAACAATGGGAATGCAACTGGAAAAAGGGGCCAATTGGACCGGAAATCTTGCGGCTGACTCCCTTAATGTAATACTCAACGAGGCTGCGGTAACAAGGATGCGGTATAAAGAGCCGCTGAACCAGGTTATTACCTGGCACGACGTGCCCCAGCGTGTCAAAGTGATCGGCGTAATAAAAAACTCCCTGATGCTTTCTCCCTTTTCACCTGCTGTGCCGACCATTTTTATCTATGATCCGAGCTGGGTGAATATCATCACCTATCGCCTGGCGCCGCGTGTAAATACACAGGCAGCGATTGCCCGATTGGCCCCGATATTCAATAAATACAATCCGTCTTACCCGTACTTATATAAATTCGTCGACGAAAGTTATGCGTCGAAGTTCGACCTGGAGAACCTTATCGGTAAATTAGCAGGCCTGTTTGCCACCCTGGCCATATTCATTTCCTGCCTGGGTCTGTTTGGCCTTGCCGCATATATGGCTGAGCAGCGCACCAAAGAGATCGGTATCCGCAAAGTGCTGGGCGCATCCATATCCCAGGTTTGGTTCCTGCTTTCTAAAGATTTTATTGTTCTTGTTCTGATAAGCTGTGTCATCGCTTCCCCCGTCGCCTTATATTTTCTCCGGGATTGGCTGCTGAAATACGAATACCGGATAAGCATCGGGCCCCTGGTATTTGTAGTGGCGTCCTTGGCGGCGGTTGTGATCACGCTGCTGACGATCAGTTTTCAGGCGATTAAGGCCGCTATTGCCAATCCGGTAAAAAGTCTGAAAATGGAGTGACCTGTGAATAGTTAGTGCAAAAGTTCAGAAGATTCATCCCGCCTGCTTATTTGAAGATTCTGTATTTTCCTTGCCAGAGACTATTAAATCTACCGGCAGATGAACGATTTCTTCTCCAAACTGGAAAACTTTCTTTTCGACATACTGGGATTGATATTACCCGGAGCTATTTTTTTATTGATCCTCCTATCGCCCGGCCTGTTTGTCGACATAGCCAATGTACCACCGAGAGTCATCGACACATCGGTTATACTATCCGCGTTGAAAACGATCTCGAACATTTTAAAAACCTATTGGACAAACTATCCGAAATCGGCATTGACGATTGCCACTATTCTGGCTTATTTAATGGGTCATACTGTGAAAGTGTTTTCAAGGTTAAAATACGAATTCTTAACAGCCATCTTCGATGAGGGGTTAAACAAACCGGTAATCAGATATTATAACAGGATCAGGAACCGGGTATTCCGCCAGCCTTCTTCAAAAGCCTACCTGCAGCTTAAAGAGCTTTTCAAACCATTCGGCACCTTACTTGAATATATCTTCACCTTCAGCCCTCCTCATCATTTCAAAAATGACGCGGTTTTAAAGCAAAATTGTTTGGACAGCCTGAACACCCGCCTTTCCATTGACTATCCGGATGACGACCGTTCGATCACCAAAATTTCGGGTGTCATCAGCAACCAGGAAAATATAAAAACTCTCGGTCCTTTTTTCCTTGCAAAGTATAATTTATACAGATCCCTGTCATTGATCTTTCTTTTTACAACACTTTATTATATCTATTTCTTTAAAGTAGCTGGCATATTCATTGCACCTGCATCGCATGAAATTTCTATTATTATACTTGCTGCCCCAGCCATTTTATGGTTCACCTTCCATGTGAAATTTAAAAGGTATTGGACACTCTATGGTGACGAAAGGTTGATGTCGTTGTTTTATTTTTTGAACAAGAAGAAATTGAATGAAAGCTGATAAGATACTTTTCATCGATACGGAGACCGGGGGCCTCGACCCGGCAAGTCACAGCTTGCTGTCCCTTGCCCTTGTCGTATGGAAAGAGTTGGAGGCCAGAGCATCCATAGAAATACTCATCAATGACGGAGAGCTCAATGTCACGGAAAAGGCGCTCGGGATCAATGGCATTAACCTGGATGAGCATAAGAAAAAGGCCGTAACCCCTGCCATTGCATTAGAGCAATTTTATCAATTCCTGGACACCCATTTTCCGAAGGATGAAAAAATCATTTTGGCTGGCCACAACGTCAATTTCGATGTAAATTTCCTGAATGTTTTTCTTACCCGGAACGGTTATAGCTTTCAGCAGCGGTTTTCCCATCGTTTTGTCGACACGTCAGCCATTCTCTTTTATTTATACCTGACTGGCAAAATAAAAAGGAAGCTCACGGCTTCCCAGGACGCTTTCGATTATTTTGGAATAACGGTGGAGCAACGCCACACGGCGCTGGGGGATGCCCTTGCAACGGCTGAACTATTCAGCAAGTTGGTAAGCATTCTGGACCGCAATCCTAAAAGCAGGTCCTCCTCCCAAAGAGACATGCCTGATCTGTTTGCCTCCTAGCAGCTGGCTGAAGACCCGGTAACGTCATTGGATAATCCTATCCCACTACCCTCCGGGGGCAGGCGCATCAGCCTAAGCTCCCTGAATGCCCTGGCTTATACCCAAATACCGATTGTCATGGTACATGTGGGGGTTCGACTTTTGCCGCAAATAGAAAAGAACCCCATGCCATGAGATACGAGTCAACTACCGGCCGTAATCTGAATAAGGCCGTTTCTGAAATAGGCCACGGAGCCATAGTGTTCAGCCTGCTTATCTTCAGATTAAATAATTTACCTTCGGAACAGCTTTAAAAAAACCTGATTTATGGGCCAAAATGAAACAAAATCCTGCGGTCGCTGTAACGAGCCTTTTGAATGTAAGGCGGGGAATATAGCTCAATGCCACTGTAGTGGCATTGAGCTGACTGCGGAAGAAAGGCAATTTATTGCCGGTAATTATACCGACTGTTTATGCGGGGATTGCCTCATAGCCATAAAAAAGGAAAATAAGCAGATGCCTGTTAATACCATGGAAATATAATCCATGGTATATATCTTTGCAGGATGAAGATCGAAGAGGAAATTAAACAGCAGCAGTTTGACATGCCGCAGCACAAGGCTGGAATGAATATCATTTTCACTGCTAACTGGCTTTTGAATCAATATGCCACTGCACTCAAGCCGATAGATCTGTCTCTTCAGCAATTGAATATTCTGGCTATTTTAAAAGGTCAACCTGAACGGACTGCAACGGTGAATTTAATACGGGACCGGATGCTCGATCGTATGCCCAATGTTTCACGGCTTTTGAATAAGTTGATGGAAAAGAAATTAATAAACAAGGACCGCGATCTTTCCGATCAGCGGGTTGTGTACATTAAATTGACTGAAAAGGGGGAAAAGGTTGCCAGGATGGGAAGAGAACTTTTTCAAAAGGTTTCTTATGGCATTACAAAAAACCAGGCGGAAATATTAAACCAGCTCTTAGAGGAACTAAGGGGGTAATTTTTTTTCAAAAATAGAATCCATGGATTATATTTCCATGGTATAAATCATGCTTAATGAATACAAGAGCGATCCGATTAAAAAGCAGGCCGGTAGGGATGCCCGGGATTCAAAACTTTAAATTTGTTGAAGAATTTATTCCTGCCATTGGGAGTGGTGAACTTCTCCTAAAAACCCTTTATGTCTCGGTAGACCCATATTTGAGAGGAAAAATGGCTACAACCCATGATCCTTTTGAAATAGGGGACGCTATATCGTCAAAGGTAATTTCGGAGGTCCTTGAATCGAACAATGAAAATTTCTGCAAAGGGGATCTTGTTATCGGTTATTTAGACTGGAAGGAATACCAGAAATCAAATGGCTCCGGGCTAATGAAAGTCGATCCCGGAGGGGCCCCGCTTACCGCCTATCTTGGCGTTTTGGGAGTAACCGGTCTGACAGCCTATTTTGCCCTGTCAGATATAGGCCAGCCAAGATCCGGCGAAACGCTGGTCGTGTCGGGCGCGGCTGGTGCAGTAGGCAGTATAGCCGGGCAGATTGGTAAAATAATGGGTTGTCGTGTCGTCGGTATTGTTGGCACGGATGAAAAAAAGGACCTCATAAAGCGTAAATTCAGCTTTGATGAAGGGATCAACTATAGAGCTGTTCCTGATATGAAGCGGGCAATAGCGACAGTTTGTCCTGCTGGAGTTGACATCTACTTTGACAATGTAGGCGGGGAGATTTCCGACGGGGTACTCGCTAATTTAAATGACAATGCGAGGGTTCCTGTTAGTGGCGCCATTTCCAATTATAACGATATGGAAATTCCAAACGGCCCCAGGGTATTACCTCTGGTAGTGTATAAACGTCTCCTGATACGCGGTTTTCTGATTGCCGATTTTGCATCCAGGTTCGATGAAGGCAGGAAGCAGCTGCTTACCTGGCTGAACGAAGGAAAAATAACCTACTCGGAAACGATTATTAATGGCTTCGATAACCTTCCGCAAGCCTTTATCGGCCTTTTTGAAGGCAGGAATGAAGGTAAAATGATCGTAAGGTTGCTGTAAACCGTTACACTAAGATATGGAAAATTTGCGTTTGAATCAAGTGATTTAGCTTATAAATTCTCCTTCGGCCCGGATTCAATTATTGTAAAAATGGTTCCTTTTTCCGGTATTTCGTATACGTTTCCAAACAGGTGGTTGAACTAAATTTGTTTTATTAAAACGAAAAACATGTCAAAGACAATTTTTATTACGGGTGCATCCCGTGGGTTTGGAAAAATATGGGCGGAAGCCTTTTTAGATCGTGGCGACAAAGTAGTTGTTACTTCGAGAAATTTAAGCAGTTTAAAAGACTTAGTGGAAAAATATGGAAGCGCGGTACTAACTTTGGAACTGGAAATAACGAACAGGGAAGCATGTTTTGCTGCGATAGCGAAAGCAAATGCTCATTTCGGCAGCATTGATGTGGTCATCAATAATGCTGGTACAGGCGTGGTTGGTGCAATAGAAGAATTAAGTGAAAAGGAAGCAAGGGATATTATTGATGCCAACCTGTTTGGTACCTTGTGGATCACGCAGGCGGCGTTACCTATACTGAGGACTCAGGGGAGTGGTCACATCTTACAGTTATCCAGTGCTCTTGGGATTTATTCATTTCCTACGGCAGGCATCTATAGCGCATCGAAATTTGCTGTAGAGGGACTCAGCGAAGCACTGGCTCAGGAAGTAAAAGGAATGGGTATTCATATAACACTCGTAGAACCTAACGGTTATGCGACTGATTTCATTAACTCTTCAATAAAGAGCATTTCTATAGCGGCTTATGATAGCATGAAAGTCGAATTATATGCTAATCCCGAGTTTACGGCGTCCGACGCTTATGGAGACCCTAAAGCTACTTCAGAAGCAATTCTACTACTGGTAGACTCACCAAATCCTCCGTTGCGGTTGATACTTGGAAAAAAGGCACTTCCTTTAGCAAAGTATATTTATGCAGAAAAGGTGAACAGTTGGGAAACCTGGAAAGATGTTTCTGTTAAGGCGCATGGTTTGTAATCGCTATAATTATCCTAACTTTAATTATCAGTCAGCCTCTGTTCAAGCATAGGCTGACTTTATTTCTCAAACTATGCATTTTAAAAGCTTGGGCGATGTACATCGCTGTAATAACTATTCCGAGCCGGAAAATCCTTTGATTACGCTTTTCAAGTGTAATCCGTTACGTAATGTGAGCAGCTACGAGGTAACCACCGATTTTTTTATTATTGCTTTTAAAAAGTTTCATTCCGGAGAAATCAGGTACGGGAAAACAAATTACGATCATGGAAGTGGATCGATGTATTTCTTAAAGCCAAACCAAACGATAGCAATGAAAGATGTAGCGCTGGATGGTGAGGGCTTCGAGATCTGGTTTCATGAAGATTATTTAAACGGTCATCCGCTGCATTCCGAGATCAGGAAATATAGCTATTTCAATTATGAGCTTAACGAAGCCCTGCATATTTCTGCAAAGGAACAACAGATCATGTGGGAGCTATATGCCAAAATAGCAATTGAGTACGATAATAATCAGGACGAGTTTACGAGGGATATCATCCTGGGCCACATTGAATCAATCCTTAAATACTCGATGCGTTTTTATAAGCGTCAGTTCATAAATCGTTTTATACTTTCCGGTACTACTGTTACTAAGTTCAATCAGGCGTTGGCCGCCTATTTTGAAAAAGGCATGTTGCAGAAAAAAGGATTGCCAACCGTCGCCCTGTTTGCTGATGAATTGAACTTATCTCCCCGGTATCTGAGCGATCTGTTGAAGCAGGAAACAGGGAAGACGGCGATGGATCTGATACAGATTTTTCTGATTTCAGAAGCAAAAAACTTACTTTATCAGGGCAATCACAACGTTAACGAAGTCGCTTATCTACTGGGTTTTGAACACCCGACTTACTTTTCACGGTTATTTAAAAAGGAGGCTGGTTTGAGTCCTAACCAATTCAAAAAGCAACAATTTAATTAATCAATTAAATAAACTAAAGACAATCAAAATAAGCCTCCATAAATATCAGTGATACTCATTGATGGATTACTATTTCGTTTTTCAGGCATTCTTCATCCAATAATGAAGCGCTTTACGATAACTACCTGATTGCCAATAAAAAAGGGTTGCTCTTTTTGGAGCAACCCAGTCTCATTTTGGGAGTAAATCTATTAGTAGCGCGTAGGGGAATCGAACCCCTCATTCCTCCGTGAAAGGGAGGCGTCTTAACCGATTGACCAACGCGCCATTTTTTGAACTAACCTTACCGATTTTCCGCGAAAGGAGTGCAAAGATATAAGCAAGATGAAAATCTGCCAAATTTTTTTACCTCCTTCGTTCTCAATTTTTTATCAGCTACCGCTGAAACCCTTTGGGGGGCTGACCTGGCCCTACTATGTGAGCAATATTTAACTTGCCCCGGGTCGTCCTATTTCTATTATCCCCAACCGAAATTCCACCCGGCCAACCTCCTGGATTTAAGAAAATTAGACGTTGTTTTGAATTGATAGCCAAAAATTTACATAACCGTAAGCAGGCAATATTGTAACTTCGCTTCCTCAAAATTTAAAATTCAAAACATTCGTTATGAGCACAGTTAAAGTTGCTATCAATGGCTTTGGCAGGATCGGGCGTTTGGCTTTCCGCCAGATTCACGGTTTGGAGGGTATCGAAGTAGTGGCGATTAATGACTTGACCAGTCCCAAGGTATTGGCTCACCTGCTGAAATATGACAGCGCACAGGGCCGTTTCGAGGAAGACGTTATATCTACTGAAAACTCGATTGTCGTCAACGGCAAAGAAGTAAAAATATATGCTCAGAAGAGTCCTGCCGAAATTCCCTGGAAACAACATGACGTAGACGTTGTCCTGGAATGCACCGGCTTCTTCACTGATAAGGACAAAGCTGCTGCCCACCTAACCGCTGGCGCTAAGCGTGTTGTTATCTCTGCTCCTGCTACCGGCGACCTCAAGACCATTGTATTCAACGTTAACCACAATATCCTCGATGGCAGCGAAACCATCATTAGCTGTGCTTCCTGTACCACCAACTGTCTGGCTCCCATGGCCCAGGTCCTGGATGAAAAGTATGGTATCGTTACTGGCCTCATGATGACCATCCATGCCTATACCAACGACCAGAATACACAGGATGCTCCGCACCCCAAAGGCGACCTTCGCCGTGCACGTGCTGCAGCCGTAAACATTGTACCCAACAGCTCCGGCGCAGCCAAAGCCATCGGACTGGTGCTGCCCAGGCTGAAAGGTAAGCTGGATGGTGGCGCCCAACGCGTTCCGACCCTCACCGGCTCCGTCACTGAACTGGTTACCGTTCTGGGCAAGAAGGTCACCATCGAAGAAATCAACGCAGCTATGAAGGCCGCCACCAACGAAAGCTTCGGCTACACCGAAGATGAGATCGTTAGCACTGACATCATCGGCACCCGTTACGGTTCGCTGTACGACGCTACTCAAACTCGGGTCATCTCCAACGGTGACCAACAGCTGGTTAAGACTGTCAGCTGGTATGACAATGAAATGAGCTATGTAAGCCAGCTGGTCCGCAGCCTGCATTATTTTGCCAAATTGATCTCCAAATAAGATTGCATCTATAAGCCCGGTCTGTCAACTGACAGACCGGGTTCTTTTATAATACTTTTATTTATGAGCCAATTCAGCCAGCACAGCTTTGCTAATGAAAAAGCCCTCATACGGGTAGATTTCAACGTTCCGCTCAACGATAAGTATGAGATTACCGACGATACCCGCATGCGGGCGGCTATTCCCACCATTAAAAAGATACTCGCCGACGGGGGCAGCGTCATCCTGATGAGCCATTTGGGCCGGCCCAAAGACGGGCCTACGGAAAAATATTCGCTCAAACACCTGCTCCCTCATCTGCAGGAGCTGCTGAATGCTCCCGGCCAGTTAAACGTCCCTGTCCTCTTCGCTAATGACTGCATTGGTGAACAGGCGGTCCTTACGGCTAAAATGCTGCGCCCCGGAGAAGTGCTGCTGCTGGAAAATTTACGTTTTTATAAGGAAGAAGAAAAGGGCGACAAGGCCTTCGCCGGGAAGCTGGCTAAGCTGGGCGACGTATATGTCAACGACGCATTTGGCACCGCTCACCGCGCTCATGCCAGCACCGCCGTCATCGCACAGTTTTTCCCCAAAGAAAAAAAGATGTTTGGCCTTTTGATGGAAAACGAGGTCAGCAGCGCAGAAAAAGTATTACACCAGGCGCGGAAGCCCTTCACTGCCATCATCGGCGGCGCAAAAGTCTCGGATAAGATACTTATTATCGAAAACCTGCTGGAACGCGCTACTGATATCATCATTGGCGGCGGTATGGCTTACACCTTTATAAAAGCGGAAGGAGGTAAAATTGGTACTTCCCTTTGCGAAGACGATCGCCTGGATACGGCCCGCGAGCTGCTGAAAAAGGCAGAAGCAAAAGGTGTCCGCATACACCTGCCTTCCGATTCTATCATTGCCGATAAATTCGATGCCAACGCCAACGATTCTGCAGCGCCCAGCAACAATATTCCTGATGGCTGGATGGGGCTGGATATTGGCGAGAATGCCTGCGAGCAGTTTGCCAATGTCATACACAACTCGAAGACCATTCTCTGGAATGGCCCGATGGGTGTTTTTGAAATGTCCAAGTTTCAGCATGGTACTAAGGCTATCGCGAAGGCTGTGGCCGAATCAACTCAGAAAGGCGCTTTCTCCCTGGTGGGCGGCGGTGATTCTGTAGCAGCTGTCAACCAATTTGGGTATGCCGATAAGGTTAGCTATGTTTCTACCGGCGGCGGAGCCCTTCTGGAATACTTCGAAGGAAAAGAGCTGCCAGGCATTGCTGCTGTGAAAGCATAGCCAACTATAATATATTGAGAACATAGCCCGATAATCATTAGATTTATCGGGCTATCTTTATTACAATCTTTCCAAACTGTTTTTCTCCCTCCATCCACCGGAAGGCGGCCTCTCCATCTTCTAATCCAAAGATCCGGTCCACCACTGGCCGGAGTGTATGCTGTGTCACAAATCCGGCCAGTGCGGCAAAATCATCCGGACTTCCCATGGTCGAACCCAGTATATTCAACTGTTTCCAGAAAATGCGGCGAGCCACCAGGCTTGAAGGATTTCCGCGCGTGGCGCCATAAAATATAACTCTACTACCTGGTGCGGCCAGGTCGAACAGATCATTTATTCCGTCTCCCCCTGCACCGTCTATCGTTGCATCAAAATCACCAGCCAGTTCACGCAGCTGTTCGACCCAGCCAGCGTTTTTATAATTAACGGCTCCTGTTGCGCCCATGGCCATCGCCTTGCCCAACTTTTCATCGCTGCCCGAAGTAACATAAACCCGTGCCCCTGCCGCTAGTGCGAATTGAAAAGCAAACAACGCAACCCCGCCACCTATGCCTGTAATTAATACCTTCTCTCCCGACTGCACTTGTGCTCTGGTCATCAATGCCCTATAGGCTGTAACTCCTGCCAGTGGTAATGCAGCGGCTTCTTCAAAAGACAAATGTGCAGGCTTTTCGACAAGATTGCTTACCGGTACTTTTACGTATTCGGCCAAAGTTCCGTTGTCCGGTAGCCCCAATATCCGAAAAGTTTTCGGGTCCTGATAAGCAGGGTGTCCGCCCCATGACAGGGAAGGGTTAATAATCACTTCCCTGCCCACCCAATCGTTGTGAGCTTCCGGGCCTGCCACAGCCTCCTCTACCACTACTCCTGCACCATCCGACCCCGGGATAATAGGATACTTCAACCCGGCATACTGCCCCTTTTGGATCCATACATCCCGGTGATTCAGCGCAGCAGCATGGATTCTGACGACGGCCTCTCCCGGCCCGGCCTTTAGGTCAGCTACTTCCTGAAGGATTAATGGGTTATTTTTATCCGTAATTACCAGTGCTTTCATTTACACGCTAATATTTAAAGACCTTACCTCCGGCCATTACTTCCTGGGTTGATTCGTCGAATGTGACTCTTTCTCCTGTCCTGTACGCTGCATTCGCCATGATCACTGCAATTGAATGTCTATATCCTGCCTCGATAGGTGCATGCGGCTGTTTCCTGTTACGGACGCATTCCATCCAGTTACGCACGTGTGATGTGGTCAGCGGATCGCCGCCCGTACTGGCATCCGTAGATATCTTTTCTCCCAGCTCTTTCAGCGAAATTTCCGGCAATTGATTCCCATGCATCCCCATCGCTTCCGCATATTTATCTGTCAACCCGCCAACAGGAGATATTTTGTTAGTGTCCAGGTTTAAGGTTCCGCCATTCGAATAATAAATTTCTTTTGTTTCTCCCGCTGAATTTGTCTGGCGCGAGGTAAACGTTACCTGGAACCCGGTGGAATGGTCGTCTAATGGGCCGTAATCAAACACTGCTGTCATGGTATCTGCATTTTTCCGGCCATCCTTCCACGCATAAATACCACCATTCGCCGATACCGAACGCGGATGGGGCAAATTGGAAAACCAATGTACCGTATCAATCTGATGGCTCATCCATTGTCCCGGAAGGCCTGAGGAATAGGGCCAGAAGAGCCGAAATTCAAGGTGTTTGCGGGCATCGAACGGCTCATGCGGCCGGTTGATCAAAAACCGTTTCCAGTCTGTATCCTCCTCTTTCATCTGGGCTACCAGGGCAGGCCGGCGCCAGCGTCCCGGCTGATTCACGTTCCAGGTCAGCTCCACCATGACAATCGGCCCAAACTTCCCGGACTGAATAAATTCGGCTGCTGCCTGATAATTAGCCCCACTACGGCGTTGCGAACCTATCTGTACGATTTTCCCCGAATCTTTCACTGCCTTCAGCACTGCCCGTGCATCTTCCATTGTCTCCGCCAGTGGTTTTTCCGTATAGGTGTCGCGGCCAGCTTTCACTGCTTCGATCGTATGCCAGGCGTGCTGGAAGTCAGCCGTGCTGATCATCACTGCATCTACTTCTTTTATATTATACAATTCATCATTGTTGACACAGGCCTGAATAGAATGACCAAAACGCTGCGCCAGAAAATCCTTTCCTTCTTCACGTCTTTTTTTCCAAATGTCTGATACTGCAATAATATCAAAGTTCATTTCCTGGTTAGACTTTAAAAAGGCCGGAATATGGTCATTCCGGTGACGGTCGGAAAACCCTACCACTCCTACGCGTACCCGGTCGTTAGCGCCGATGATCCTTCGGTAACTACTGGCGCTAAGACCCAATGAGCCCATATACGTGGCCATGCCGGCCATGGAACTTTTGCGGATAAAATCCCTGCGGGTTGTTGTCATGTTGAAGTGAGTTTTGATAAGCTGAGAATTTTTTGCCTTAATTCAAATGTACTAATTTAGGTTATCTTACTACGAAAATGCATGTCATATGACCAGTCCCGGACCTTTTTATTTACGCAAACGTTGCCGGACAGGGTTGCTCACCCTGATTCTATTTACCGGTGTTCCCGCTTTGTCGCAGCCTCTACCCATCGGCGTCACTCCTGACCGTATTAACCACACCGTAACCATTACCGTTGATGGGGCCCCGTTCACTACGTTCCTTTATCCTGATACCCTGGAAAAACCTGTTTTATATCCCATCTTTGCTCCCGATGGCCAGGTCATTACCCGCGGTTTTCCCGTAGCTGCCCGTCCGGGCGAACCCGTTGATCATCCCCATCATCTTGGCCTTTGGTTTAACTATGAAAATGTCAACGGCCTGGACTTTTGGAATAACTCCTATGCCATTGCAGCCGGCAAAAAAAGCCAGTATGGCTGGATACGTACGGACAGTATTCTTCAGGCGGGCAGGGGCATCCTTAAATATTCGGCCCGCTGGACCGATCAAAAACAAAATGTTCTTCTGACAGAGAAGACCACCTATGTCTTCAGCGCTACCCGTGCTGAACGCGTTATCGATCGTTATACGACCCTCCGCGCCAACATCAATGTCAGCTTCCCCGACGCCAAGGACGGCATGCTGGGTCTTCGCGTCACCAAAGAGCTGCAGATACCCTCTAATACGCCAGGTGAATTCGTCGACGACAAAGGCAATATTACGAAGGTAGCTGCCGGCAATGCCCCCGACATTAACGGTACATACCTCACCAGCGAGGGGAAAAAGGGCGACAGCGCGTGGGGTACCCGCGGCACATGGTGCCTGCTTTATGGTAAAAAGCAAAACGACACGCTCAGTATTGCCCTGATTGACCATCCCGGTAATCCCGGTTACCCTACGTACTGGCATGCACGGGGTTATGGTCTTTTCGCGGCTAACCCCCTGGGCCAGAAAATATTCAGTAATGGGAAGCAGATTTTTGGCTACCGGCTGGAAAAAGGTCGGTCCGTCACTTTCCGGTACCGTGTAGTTATAGCCGCTGGCAACCAGCATCTTTCTACCGACAGGATCAGGCAGCTTGCCGACGCTTTTGCCCGTGTTAAATGACAAACAGGAGCTGTCGGCCTAAAATTAGTTTTCCGGGAAGCCAAAAATGTTAATTTTACCCCGTTAACTTAAAATATAAAATAATGAGTACGAGTAAATTGACCTTGATTGTTATAGGGATTCTTATCCTGTTTCTCGGCGGTTGCGGCTGCAGCAGCTACAATGGCCTGATACAGGTTGACCAAAATGTCAAGACAGCCTGGAGTAATGTAGAGACCAACTACCAGCGCCGGATGGACCTATACAACAGTGTAATCAAGGTCATCGAAGGTTCTGCCAATTTCGAAAAGTCCACCTTGAGAGATGTTATTAATGCCCGGGCGAATGCAACAAAAGTGCAGGTGAATGTCAATGACTCCGCTTCCCTTGCCCAATATCAGCGGGCACAAGGCCAGCTGCAGAGTTCTTTCAGCCGTCTGATGGCTGTAGCAGAAAGCTACCCGGATTTAAAGACAACCCAGCAATTCAAAGACTTTCAAACGCAAATAGAAGGCACTGAGAACCGGATCAATGTCGCCCGTCGTGACTTCAATGCTGCCGTCCAGGAATATAACCTGAAGGTAAAACGCTTCCCGAATAATATCTTCGCCGGCATTTTCGGCTATCATGAAAAGCCCTACTATAAGTCGGATCCCGGTAGTGAAAACGCCCCCGAGATACATTTCGATATCAAATAACTACCCGGCGGCCGGCTTCACTTAAAGTCGGCCGTCGTCTTTATCCTCCCCGAGTAATCATGTTTATTCCATTTTTATCCCGCAAGCCTTTACTCAATCCGGCCGAACAACAGCGGATAGTGGCTGCCATACAGGCGGCCGAACGACGAACCAGCGGCGAGATCCGGGTGTTTGTGGAAAGCCGCTGCCGTTACGTAGATCCGTTGGACAGGGCAACCGAGCTATTTACTACTCTGAAGATGGAACAGACCGCCGCCCGCAATGGCGTACTCGTTTATGTGGCGCTGCGTGACCGTCAACTGGCGTTGTTTGGCGACAAAGGCATCCATGAGAAGGTCGGGCCTGCCTTCTGGGCACAGCAGGTACGGACCATTCTTTCCCATTTCAACAGGGCCGACTATGCCGGTGGGATAGCGGATGTAGTGACCGGCATCGGGGAAGCCTTACACCAACATTTTCCTTATGACCGTGAAAACGATGAAAATGAATTGCCCGACGATATTGTATTTGGAAAATAAAGCAATGAACAAACTTCTTTCTATACTAGTCCTCTTTTTCCTATTACCGGCGGCTTTCCTCCGGGCCCAGGATGTTCCGGCCCCGCCCAATCCACCCCGGCTGGTCAACGACCTTGCTCATGTCATGACCGCAGACCAGGTCGCCTCCCTGGAACGTAAACTGGTCGACTATGATGACAGTACTTCGGTGCAGATCGTTGTCGTTACTGTTCCGGACATCGGCGACAATGCTATCGAAGACTATGCGCTGAAACTATTCAGGACCTGGGGCATCGGTAATAAGAAAAGCAATAATGGAGTCCTCGTCCTGGCTGATATACACAACCACAAAGTTTATATACAAACCGGCCTTGGTTTGGAGGGTGTTATTCCGGACATTACCGCAAAATCTATTATAGACAACGAGATCGTTCCAAACTTCAGGGGTGGCGGCCAGGACAATTATTACCGGGGCTTCAGTCTTGCGGCCGATGCGTTGATCAAAGCGGCGGCAGGCGAATACAAGGCGCCGGCAGGGTATGGACAACGGGGGCGGCGCGGTAGGGGTGGTGGGGGTAATATTATTGGATTTTTTATATTCATATTCATCCTGATCATCGTCTTTATCGGCCGTAATCGTGGCGGAGGTGGGGGCGGAGGCGGTCTTTATCGTGGAAGCGGTATCCTGCCTTTTATGATCGGGACGATGGTTGGTCGCAGTTTCGGTGGTGGGGATAGTGGTGGCGGAGGCGGCGGCTGGTCTGATGGCGACAGCGGCGGTAGCGGAGGTTTTGGTGGCTTCGGTGGTGGGGATAGTGGGGGTGGCGGAGCAGGCGGTAGCTGGTAAAAAATATTAAAGAGGCCCGGGGAACCGGGCCTTTTTATTTATGTATTAGAATCCTTTTTTACTTCCACTTACTTTTGTTTTTATATAGTCTGCCTGATCCTGCATTCCACTGGCTTCTTTTTGCGCAGCTACTCCATTCAATGCATTGTCGAAATAAGGGTCTGTCTGTTTGCGATAAGCTTGTGGTATCGTCTCTTTGAATTGTATCAACAGGTCGACACCCCGTTTGAATTTTTCAGTATTCTTCACTTTCGTCAACAGGCTGGTAAAAGGCATTACCATTTCGAACTTATTTTGGCTGGTCGGCATCTTCTCGAAATTGTCTGCAACCGCATCGAAATCGCTTTCTCCGCCCGCCTTGATCATCACTGCCGAGATGGCCGCAGATAGTTCTCCTTTGGCCGGCGCCTGACGCATTTTCTTGGCGAGCGCAAGTGCCTGGGCGCTGTCGAGTTCGGACAATGCCTGCAAGGCACTGCCCGCTACTGAATAGGACGAATCAGATGTCGCTTTCAGGAACAAATTCTTATATGCGGGGTTGTCAAAATTGCCCAGGAGATCGATAGCCTTGGCCTTGACGATCCGGCTGTCATCATGTTCTGCCATGGCTGCGATGAGTGGTTCGAAAGCGGCCCTGATATCCTCTTTTTTCAGGTCGAGTTTTCCCAGCGTATAGTTCCGGATGCGATAGTACTTGTCTTTCAGGGCAACCTTCATCAGATCCAGAGCTTTGGGATCATCCTGGTGTTTGGCACAGAACTCGACTGCTTCCCGCCTGTCTACATAACCGCCTGCATATTTATATTGGTGCAGGTAATTTTCCAGTGTTTTATTATCCTTTTTTTCGCACAACAGAATTTTCTCCCCGTCTACATTCACCAGATCGGGCCGGCTGCCGTTGTAGTCGAGAGTGAACGTATCCGTTTTATTCTCGATCCATACTTTATGACGCGCTTTTGTAGCTCCATTATATATGTCGATGGCAATCGGCAGGCGGAATACTTTTCCCGTCTCCTGGGTCTGGTTTACGATAACCTGAACTTTTTTTGCGGTGTCATCATAAACATAATCGATCGTCAACTTCGGATGCCCACTTCCATAATACCATTGGTTCCAGTACCAGTTGAGGTCTTCACCCGTCACTTCTTCAAAGGCCAGCCGCAGATTCTGTGCTTCGGCGGATTTGAACTTATTGGTTGTCAAATAGAGATTCAATGATTTAAAGAAGGCGCTGTCGCCGACATAATGACGCAGCATATTCAGGATACGCCCGCCCTTGGGATAACTTACCTGGTCGAAAACGTCTTCCTTATCAGCATAGAAGAAACGGACCAGATTCTTCTCTGCGTTTTCAGGCTGTTGCAGGTAGCTCTGGATGCCGGTGTAATTCACTGCATCCCCTGCATCCTTACCATATTTGTATTCGTTCCATAAGGTTTCACTGTAATCGGCAAAGGATTCGTTCAGGGTGATATTACTCCAGCTCTCTGTAGTCACGAGGTCTCCAAACCACTGGTGAAACAGCTCATGCGCGATCACATCCTCCCAATCGTTGCCGTCCGTCAATTGGCGGGCGTCTTGCTGTGCACCGTCGCCATGTAATGTAGCAGTCGTATTTTCCATGGCTCCGCTTACATAATCCCGGCCAACCATTTGCGCGTATTTTTGCCAGGGATAGTCGACACCGGTAATGCGGGAATAAAAAGCGATCATCTCTGGCGTGTGCCCGAAAATACGGCGCGCTACCGGGGCATATTCCTTTTCGACATAATAGCTGACTTCCTTGCTTTTGTAAGAATCCTTCACTATGGCAAAATCCCCTACGCCCATGAAGAAAAGATAGGGAGCATGGGGGAGGTCCATTTTCCAATAGTCGGTCCTCGTACCATTCCCATTTGCTTTTTGGCTTACCAGCAGACCGTTGGACAGGGTTACATATTTTGCGGGCACTGTCATGGCTATTTCTTCCGTTGTCTTCTGGTTGGGCTTATCAATTGTTGGGAACCACACTGAGTTGGCTTCGGTCTCGCCCTGTGTCCAGATTTCCGTTGGCTTGTCCTTTTCCTCTCCCTTTGGGTTGATAAAATAAAGCCCCTTCGCATCCGTGATCGCCGCGCTGCCCACGTGTACTTTCAGCTCATTTGGTTTCGAGGTATAATCGATATATAGCGTATACTTGTCTGTATATTTATATGTCCTGTCCAGGTGTATCCGAAGGATCATCCCATCATAATCGTATTTCAGCGGGACATTTTTTCCGTCCCTGACAATCGCTACCGTATGCAGGTCCATTCCCTTGGCATCGAGTGAAAGTGAATCTGTAGGATAAAAGTGGGGTTTGATCGTCACCCATTCCTTGCCGTACATATAAGACTTGTCGTAGTCAAATTTGACCTCTAACTTTGTGTGAATCAGATCATTGTATTTTGTTGCCGTAGCACGGTATTGTTTTTTCCAAACTTCATCCCCGGATGGCTGCTCCTGGGCATGTAAAATAAGTCCGCAGGAAAACAATCCCGATAACAACAACAAGGCCCTGCCGCTTTTTCGAAGCACCGGCTTTTGAAAAGGTAGTGTAAGTTTTGACTGGATCACATTCATATTATTATTTTTCAGGTAATAAAGATAATCGTTGGCCCGGTTAAGGAAAGACAAAAATGGATAAAAGGTAGTTTTATGATTGGCGGGTCCTGTTGTATGGTAACTAATCAATAAATGTATCCTCCGCTTAATCTGTTCACTAGAGTTTTCCTTAATTTGCAGTAGGTTTACACCGAGATCCCTGGGATCCCCTATTTTATTAAAAGGAATCAGTGAGCCCGTCTGCCGCGGGAGTTTGCTGGCGAATAATACTCTAATCCATGTCAAAGTTCGGTTTGGTAATCGTGTTGATTTTGATGGCGGGCAGCAACTACGCGCAGGACTACTTTGTGTTAATTCAGGCCGACAACAGACTACCTTTTTATGTTCGCCTGGGCAGCCAGGTTTACAGTTCCACTGCCGGAGGTCATCTCATTCTTTCACAATTGAAAGACAGTACTTACAGTCTTACTATCGGCCTGCCCGGACAAGCGATCAGGGAGCAGCGGTACACCCTTAGTATCCGTCAAAAAGACCAGGAATTCGGGCTGAAGGATCAGGGTGAAAAAGGCCTGAGCTTATACGACGGGCAGACTGGGGAAATAAAAACACCCGAATCGCCGATGGGTGGGGGAGAGGAGGTTCGACCGCCTGGCATTAAAAAAGACGATGCTTTTTCCCGCTTGATGGCCGGAGTGGTACATGATACGGCTGTTTTGTACAATACTTATACAATGGAACAGGTGCTCCCTGATAGTTTGCCCACGGTGAAAACCTCTCCGGTCAACTCTGCGGCCCGGGTTTCCGGAACGCCTGTCTCCGATTCGGTGTCCCGGAATCTTACTACCGGCCCGGCGCCAACAAAACCTGTTGATTCTTCGGCTATGATGGCAGCGCCCCCTGGAGCAAATCCGGATATGGCCGTCGCCTTCAATACCAATGTTACCTTATCGACTGGTCCCAAACCCGATACTCCGACACTTGCCAAACCTGTTTATCGGTCCCGCGGCGTAGTAAAACTGAGCGAACGGAAATTGGCCCGTTCGGTCCGGCTGGCCTATGCAGATCACTCTGCCGGTAAAAAGACCGATACGATCATTATATTTATTCCTGTCGACACGCCTGCTATGGCAAAAGGCGGCCAGAAACCAGCACATACACCTGATACCGGCCGGGTAGTTCCCCGGGCGCATGGTCCCAATACGGATACTCCTTTATCAGGTCAGGGGCAGAATATGGCTTCCCGTCCGGCTTCCGGTTTACCGGCAGCTGAAGTGTCCCGAACCCATTCCGTCGATACTCTCCGTAAGTCACCGCCGGCTAAATCATCTCTTCCTTTTCTCAACTCGGATTGTCATAATTATGCTACTGACTATGATGTTGATAAGCTAAGGGTCAAGCTGTTGGGGGCCTCCAAAGACGAAGATCGTATTCTGGCTGCCCGGAAGGTCTTTAAGGCCCGCTGTTTCACTACTCGTCAGATACGGGCCCTTAGTGAGGTTTTTACCTCGGATGCAGCCAAATTCCATTTCTTTGAAACGGCTTATCCTTTCTGCTCTGATGACCAGTTCCGGGAGCTTTCCAGTCTCCTGGCCGACCCGGTCTATGGCAGTAAATTCCGTGTTATGACGGAGCATCAATAATAGCACCTATGCCCAGATATTTCCTAGAACTTGCCTATAGAGGCACTAACTACAGCGGATTCCAGATCCAGGACAATGCCACTTCTATCCAACAGGAAGTGGAAAAGGCGCTGGCCATTTTTTTTCGCACCTCATTTACTCTGACCGGCTCTTCCCGCACCGACGGGGGTGTCCATGCCGCACAGAATTTTTTTCACTTTGATTATGAGGGAGTTATCGAAAATAGGGTCCTATATAATATCAACGCCATCCTTCCGCCCGACATTGCTCTGAAGAATATCTATCCGGTTGCTGCCGATGCTCACTGCCGTTTTGATGCGATCAGCCGGGAATATCGCTACTATGTCTATCGCGAAAAAAATCCTTTCCTGGCAGACCGGGCTTATTTCTTCCCTTATACCCTTGATCTGGAGAAGATGAAGGGGGCTGCCGGCCTCATACCGGGGTTCCGGGATTTTACCACTTTTGCCAAGCGAAATACCCAGGTCAAGACCTTCCTCTGTACTATCTATGAAAGCTATTGGCAGGAAGAGGAAAGCTGTATGGTATATCATGTAAAAGCCAATCGTTTTTTACGTGGAATGGTGCGTGGTCTGGTGGGCACTATGCTGCAGGTGGGAAGGGGTAAACTTAGTGTGGATGATTTTGAAGGCATTCTTCACAAAAGGGACAATCAGCTGGCTGATTTTTCTACGCCGGGTCACGGGCTTTTTCTTTTTCAGGTATTCTTTCCTGTTAGTATTATACAAACTCATGTGCTATAAGTATGTTGACATAAACTAAAATCCTCTGTTAGTCGGGGGAACAGCGGCTCAAATTTTTTATTTCACTGAAACCTTTACTGGCACTGCATTTTTAGATCTGCTTAAATAAATAATTCAAAAAATATTTGGCAGCGATGTACAACTGCTTATCTTTGCAGCCCGATTTGAAATAAACGACTCACAGGA
>Ga0209647_1000090_pt1:55000-74553 | contig 74553 bp, 55 predicted proteins | sample GraSoi_2013_60cm_FD_185827 | JGI IMG/M metagenome (GOLD analysis project Ga0209647, IMG submission 185827) | Grasslands soil microbial communities from the Angelo Coastal Reserve, California, USA - Sample 9_17_2013_60cm (SPAdes) (version 2) | ecosystem: Environmental > Terrestrial >...
TTTGTGATCTATCCATGGGCAGGTTGAAGGTGTGGTAACACACACTGGAGGACCGAACTCATTAGCGTTGAAAAGCTATGGGATGACCTGTGGATAGGGGTGAAAGGCCAATCAAACTGAGAGATAGCTCGTTCTCCCCGAAATGTTTTTAGGAACAGCGTCGCATTAAAGAAGTTTATTAGAGGTAGAGCTACTGATTGGGCTAGGGGGCTTCATCGCCTACCAAACCCTGACAAACTCCGAATGCTAATAAATATCTGCGGCAGTGAGGCTGCGGGTGCTAAGATCCGTGGCCGAGAGGGAAATAACCCAGATTAGCAACTAAGGTCCCTAATACGTAGTTAAGTTGAACAAACGAAGTTTGAACCCTATAACAGCCAGGATGTTGGCTTGGAAGCAGCCATTCATTTAAAGAGTGCGTAACAGCTCACTGGTCGAGGGTTCAGGCACGGAAAATAATCGGGCATCAAACTACGAACCGAAGTTCTAAGATTGCTACCAGGTAGTATATCGGTAGGGGAGCATTCTGATCCGCTGCGAAGGTGTACGGCGACGTATGCTGGAGCGTTCAGAAAAGAAAATGTAGGTATAAGTAACGATAAATAAAGTGAAAAACTTTATCGCCGAAAGTCTAAGGGTTCCTGATCAACGTTAATCGGATCAGGGTTAGTCGGGTCCTTAGGAAAACCCGAAAGGGGCATCTGATGGAAAACTGGTTAATATTCCAGTACTCGCTTTAGTTTCGATGGGGTGACGCAGAAGTGATACTCACACGCGGGATACGGAATTCCCCGTTTAAGTACGTAGCTATAGGACTTACTGGTAAATCCGTAGGTTTTGGCGAAATACGAAAGTAGATGAGAGCTTCGGCTCGATTGAGTGAGGTAATAGCTGCCGAGAAAAACCTCTAAGGTTAGGCTAAAGCGACCCGTACCGCAAACCGACACAGGTAGACGAGAAGAATATTCTAAGGCGCTCGGGTGAGCCGCGGAGAAGGAACTAGGCAAATTGTGGCTGTAACTTCGGGATAAAGCCAGCCTACTTCGGTAGGCCTCAGTAAAATGATTCAACCAACTGTTTAACAAAAACACAGGGCCCTGCAAAATCGAAAGATGACGTATAGAGCCTGATACCTGCCCGGTGCTGGAAGGTTAAGGAAGGATGTTCGGCGCAAGCCAAAGCTTCTGACTGAAGCCCCAGTAAACGGCGGCCGTAACTATAACGGTCCTAAGGTAGCGAAATTCCTTGTCGGGTAAGTTCCGACCTGCACGAATGGTCTAATGAGTTGAATACTGTCTCCTCCGCGAGCCCGGTGAAATTGTAGTATCGGTGAAGATGCCGGTTACCCGTCACGGGACGGAAAGACCCCGTGAACCTTCACTACAACTTTGCATTGATTTTGAATTACGGATGTGTAGAATAGTTGGGACTCTACGAAGCAGTGGCGCTAGCCATTGTGGAGAGGTCGTTGAAATACCAACCTTCTTTGATTTAGAGTCTAACCCCTTACGGGGAACAGTGCATGGTGGGTAGTTTGACTGGGGTGGTCGCCTCCTAAAGTGTAACGGAGGCTTGCAAAGGTACCCTCAGTACGGTTGGTAATCGTACGCAGAGCGCATTAGTATAAGGGTGCTTGACTGTGAGGCATACATGCCGAGCAGGAGCGAAAGCTGGCTAAAGTGATCCGGCGGTTCTGTATGGAAGGGCCGTCGCTCAAAGGATAAAAGGTACTCCGGGGATAACAGGCTGATCTCCCCCAAGAGCTCATATCGACGGGGAGGTTTGGCACCTCGATGTCGGTTCGTCACATCCTGGGGCTGGAGAAGGTCCCAAGGGTTCGGCTGTTCGCCGATTAAAGTGGCACGTGAACTGGGTTCAGAACGTCGCAAGACAGTTCGGTCCCTATCTGTGATGGGCGTTAGAAAATTGAGTGGACATGACCTTAGTACGAGAGGACCGGGTCGTACGTACCGCTGGTGTATCAGTTGTGCCGCCAGGTGCAGTGCTGAGTAGCTATGTACGGACAAGATAAACGCTGAAAGCATCTAAGCGTGAAACTTACCACAAGATGAGTTTTCTTTTAAGGGTCGTCAGAGACTATGACGTTGATAGGCTACAGGTCTAAAACTGGTAACAGTAAAGCCGAGTAGTACTAATTGCCCGTAAGCTTTAATTTTTTTTTAAGTTATGTGAGTATTACAACCTCCCAATATGTACATTATTTAAGATCTTATGGTGGTTTTGCCGAGGGTGTTCACCTCTTCCCATACCGAACAGAGAAGTTAAGCCCCTCATGGCCGATGGTACTGCACCACAATGCGGGAGAGTAGGTAGCTGCCATATTCTTTGAAGCCTCATCGAAAGATGAGGCTTTTTTATTTTATGATGGGCCTTCGGCCCTTTTTTATTTATTAGTATCCCCATTACCACCCCGCTCCTTATCTTTATTGCTTATAATCATCCCTCCAATGAAGAAGCAATTCATTCTAACGCTTGCAGGCCTGGCCCTGACCACCTCTCTTATGGCTCAATCCTGGACCCCCCTTTTCGACGGCAAAACCCTTAACGGCTGGAAAAGACTGGCCGGCACAGCCGAATATACCGTCCAGGATGACGCCATCGTCGGCACTAACGTTCCCAATTCCGGCAATACTTTCCTGGTCACCGATAAAGAATACGGCGACTTCATCCTGGAACTGGACGTCCGCGTAATGGACACGACCAGTAATTCGGGGATACAGGTAAGAAGCCATTATGATCCGGCAGGGCACCAAGGGAAGGGACTCGTCTATGGCTGCCAGTTCGAAGTAGACCCGTCATCCCGACGCTGGTCGGGCGGCATCTATGACGAAGGCCGCCGCGACTGGCTCTATCCCGCCTCGCTCAACCCAAAAGCACAGGATGCCTTTAAAGTCGGAGAATACAACCATATCCGCATCGAGTGCATGGGGCATGAAATGAGGACCTGGGTCAACGGCAAGGCCGTTGCCTACCTCGTCGACACGGTCGATCACAGTGGGTTTATCGGCCTGCAGGTACATGCCGTGCGCCAACCCGAAATGGCCGGCAGAAAGATCTATTTCAAGAACATCCGTATTCAAACTACAGCCCTCCAAAGCAAACCTTTCCCGACAGGCATTTATGTCGTCGACAATATTCCCAATCACCTCACCCCCTATGAAAAGAACAGCGGCTGGCGGCTACTGTTCGACGGTAAAACTTCCAACGGCTGGGTAGGAGCATATAAGGATAAATTCCCGGACACCGGCTGGACTATCCGGGATGGCACCATCAGCGTGCATGAAACTCAAGGTAAGGAAGGCGGAGCCGGCGGCGATATCGTCACCAAAGAATTATACAAGGCCTTCGACTTGTCTTTTGAATTCCTGTTGACACCTGGTGCGAACAGCGGCATAAAATATTTCGTGAGATTGTCTCCCGAAGAAAAGAATTCCGGCTCGGCCATTGGTCTCGAATACCAGGTGCTGGACGATTCCCTCCACCCGGATGCTAAATTGGGGCGCAATGGCGACCGGACCCTATCGTCATTGTACGATCTCATTACCGCCGATAAACAACGACGATTTATTCACCCGATGGGCCAGTGGAACACGGGCCGCATCATCGTCTATCCCAACAATCACATAGAGCATTACCTCAATGGAGTAAAAGTACTGGAATACGAAAGAGGATCACCCGCTTTCAGAGACCTCGTCGCCATCAGTAAATACAAGATCTGGCATGAGTTCGGCGAAGCCCTCCAAGGTCACCTCCTGTTACAGGATCATGGCAATGACGTCAGCTATCGAAGCATCAAGGTGCGGGTCCTGCAATAAAATAACGACCTGTTGGCGAACCGGGGCTAAGCGACCACAGGCTCCCAGCCTTTCTCATATTCCCTGCGCCAAAGTGCGGCTGCCTCCGGATTGTTCAGGATATGCCCGTTGGAAGGATCACAGTGTAGCGTACCTGAAGTTCGCTGCGCTATATTGGCAAGGTGGCAGAGGTGTACACTTTTATAAGCTTCGTCTACAGGAGCTGTCAGCGCCGCTTCTTCCCGTACGGCCTTTATGAAATTATCAAAATGATAGAGGTCCATGTTACCGCTGGCCGCTACAGGATTGGTGGGATCAGCTACCACTTCTGACTTTACTTCCTTAATCAGCTTGTTTTTTTCATCGAATATCTTATAATCACCTCCCCCCAGATTGAGCAGGCTGCCTTTGTCACCATAAATAATAAAACCACGGTCGCTGCCTTCTACCGGAAAATGATTGCAGCTGCGACCTTCCCAGGTAATGGATTTTCCTTCCGCAAATTCAAAGCTGGCGATCTGAGTATCCGGTGTTTGCCAATCGTCTTTGAAAGCATACCGGCCGCCGGCAGAAACAACTTTTTGAGGGAAATTCAGGCCCAGGAACCACCTGCAGCAATCGATCTCGTGTGTCCCATTATTGCAGGCTTCGCCGGTGCCCCAATGCCAGAACCAATGCCAGTTATAGTGCACCAGGTTATCCTGGTAATCCCGTCGCGGAGCCGGCCCCTGCCAAAGCTCGAAATCCAGCGTGGAAGGGACCGGAATCTTTTTACCATACCCAATGGATTTCCGGTTGTTGGCGTACCAGGCTTTTGCGAGATAAGCATTTCCAATGATGCCTTCTTTCACTTGTTTGGCGGCGTCTATCAGGGAAGGAAATGACCTCCGCTGACTTCCCATCTGAATATGTTTTTTGTATTTGTGTAAGGCGGCAGCCATGAGTTCGCCTTCATGAGGATTTTGTCCGCAAGGCTTCTCTACATAAACATGCTTGCCATGCGCAGCACCCAGGATGGCCGCAGGCGCATGCCAGTGATCCGGAGCAGCAACCACCAGGGCATCAAAGTCTTTTTGTGTAACAAGCTTCCGGATGTCGCGGACCACAGTAGGCTGCCGTGGCGCTTCCTTTAAAGCGGCCAATCCATTTTGAATAGCTTTTTCTTCCACGTCGCAGATATAAGCTACTTCCACATTCTGTAATTGCGAAAAGGATTTGGCAAGGTAGGCACCCCTGCTGTTGACCCCCATGACAGCAACCACTACTTTATTGCTGGGTGCCATTTTGCCATAGATAGGGAAATTAATAATTGTCAGCCCGGCAGTGGCCATAGAGGCTGTGCGAATAAATTCTCTTCGACGCATGTTTTTGCGTTGCATAAGGCAAACGATTTGTTTCGTTTAAAGTTAAAGGTTAATCCTTTTAGCACAACTAAGGAAGGAAAAAAGCGGCCACTAATAATTGGATAATTGGAAGTGCTGGCAAAGCCCCCTGGCACAAACAAAAAATCCTTTCCGAAAGATCAGAAAGGATTTTACTACAAAGATGTATCGATTGATTAGATTAATAATCCCTGTTGTAGCCACCACCGCCGCCGCCGCGATCGTAACCACCTTTTTTGTAACCTCCGCCGCCACCGCCGCCGCCAAAGGATCTCTTTTTGTAACCACCACCGCCGCCGCTACCGCCGCCTTGTTGTTTAGGCTGCGATTCGTTAACGATGATTTTACGGCCCATTACTTCGCTGTCATACAGGTTAGTAATAGCTTGTTGTGCTTCGCCATCGTCTTCCATTTCCACAAAACCGAAGCCTTTGCTACGGCCGGAAACTTTGTCTTTTACGATTTTAGCGGAAGCGACACTGCCATGTTGTTCAAAAAGGTTCCTAAGATCCTCGTCGGTCATTTGCCATGAGAGGTTGCCTACATAAATGTTCATTGTACAAAAAATTAAAAAATGAAAAAAACCACTCTACCTACTGTTAGACTATAATGACTGAGGAATCTGACTGAATAGAAAGTTACGACAGCCTACAATAACACTAAAAATAATAGAGCTATTGTAAAGATAGCAATTTTTATTACTTATTGAAATTTTGTACTAAATCTCGGAAATTTAGCATTGGTCAGGTTCTTAGCCCATTTGGCAGGCGTGAAAAAACGATTTTGTACCTATCGTATTTGATTTTTTTCAAATAAATAGCAGAAATATAGATATAACAATAAAAAAGCCCATGATTTATTCATGGGCTTTTAAACAATTAGCTATTTTATTAGCAGACTTTAGCAATTTAGAGTTATTCCGCTCCAACTTCGAACTCAATTTCGGCCTCATTACTGTTGCCGAAATCGACTTTGGCCTTATAAGTACCCAGCTCCTTAACTTCGTCGAGGATATGGATTCTGCGGCGATCGATTTCATAACCTTTCTGATCGCGGATGGCACGGGCCAGCTGTACGGAAGTAACGCTACCGAAGATTTTACCGCTGGTACCTGTCTTGGCACCCACTTTAAGGGGAGAAGCTTTGAGGACTTCGATTACCTTATTGACCTCGGCCAACAGTTTGGCTTCTTTTTTCTGCAGCTGCTTAACCCTTTCATTCAGCTGTTTCAGGTTGGAAGGATTGGCTTCAACAGCCAATTTTCGGGGAATCAGGTAGTTACGGGCATAACCATTCTTCACGCTTACTTTTTCGTGAGCAGAACCCAGGTTGTCCACGTCTTGAATCAAAATGATTTCCATTGTGTTTTTTTTGTTCACCGTTTTCCCAATCCATAAACCGCAAAGCCATTTGAATGGCGGTAAAGGCGGTTAGGGACTGTCCCCCCTTTCCCATAAAGACATTAGATAAGAAAGGGGTTAGGGTGAGGTTACTTTAAAAGGTCTGTTACATAAGGCAATAATGCCATCTGACGGGCTTTCTTCACCGCATCGGACACTTTCCGCTGATATTTCAGGGAGTTGCCGGTGATACGGCGGGGCAACAACTTACCCTGCTCGTTCAGGAATTTTTTGAGGAACTCGGCATCTTTATAATCGATGTACTTGATACCGTACTTTTTGAAACGGCAGAATTTCTTGGCGCGTTTCTCCGGCTTAATGGCCGTCAGATACTTGATCTCGTTTGCTTTTGCCATGGATTAAGCCCCCACTTTTTCGTTTCCTGTAGGTACGCCACTTCTCTTTCTGGTATTGTACTCGACGGCGTATTTATCGAGTTTGGTAGCCATGAAACGTAACACGGTTTCGTCGCGGAGAATCTGGATCTTCAGCTTCTCATTGAAGTCGGATAGCGCATTGTACTCCAGAACCCAGTATAAACCGGTAGTCTTTTTCTGGATTGGATACGCCAGTGATTTCAGACCCCAGGGATTTTCGTGCACTACTTCTCCACCATTATCTTTGATGAAAGAAGCATATTTTTTCTGAGCGGCTTTGTAGTCCTCTTCAGAAAGCACAGGGGTAAAAATCACCATCAATTCATAATTGTTCATGATCCCTGTTTTTGTTTAAAATTTTAAAAAAATACAAATGGGCTGCAAAGGTAGTGTATTTGGGACAACAATCAATAGCTCCGGGCCCTAAAAGGTTAAAAAATGAATCAGATTGATTATCAATTATTTATATCCTTATTGACAGTGTGTCAGATTAAAGTAAATGGCATTTTCTTTGATTTTGGTGCACCAAATAAATATTGCCATGCAAAAAGGAAGCATTCGTGTTCAGACGGAAAATATCTTTCCCATTATCAAGAAATTCCTGTACAGCGATCATGATATCTTTATCCGGGAATTGGTGAGCAATGCCGTGGATGCCACCCAAAAGCTTAAAACCTTATCCTCTTTGGGTGAAGTAAAAGGTGAACTTGGGGATTTAGCCATTGATATTCAGCTGGATGTAGAAAATAAGACGATTACTATCTCCGATAAGGGGGTAGGGATGACGGCAGAAGAAGTTGATAAATACCTTAATCAGGTGGCTTTTAGCGGGGCTGAAGAATTCCTGAAAAAATACAAAGGACAGAATGAGGCCAATATCATCGGCCATTTTGGGCTTGGATTTTATTCCGCATTTATGGTCAGCGAGCGGGTGGATGTCGTTACCAAAAGCTATCGGGAAGAAGCTAAAGCGGTCAAATGGGAATGCGATGGCAGCCCCGAATATTCCCTTGAAGATGTCGAGAAGCCCGAAAGAGGGACGGATGTCGTACTTCATATCAATGAAGAGAGCAAGGAATTCCTGGATGCCGAACGTATTCGCACTATCCTTAAAAAATTCTGCCGTTTCCTTCCTGTTCCCATTCGTTTTGAAGGCCAGCAGATCAATAATCCCCAGCCGGCCTGGACAAAAAAGCCCAGTGAGCTTACTCCCCAGGACTACCAGGATTTTTATAAAGAATTATATCCTTACAGCGAAGCGCCTCTCTTCTGGATACATCTCAATGTGGATTATCCTTTTAACCTGACCGGTATTCTGTATTTCCCCAAGATCAAGCAGAGTTATGAGATGCAAAAAGACAAGATCCAGCTATACAGCAACCAGGTCTTTGTCACAGATGAAGTAAAAGACATTGTTCCTGAATTCCTGATGTTACTGCACGGTGTGATAGACAGCCCTGATATTCCTCTAAACGTAAGTCGCAGTTACCTGCAGGGCGACCCGAACGTAAAAAAGATCAACAATCATATTACTAAAAAAGTCGCTGACAAACTGGAGGATATTTTTAACAAAGAGAGAAAAGAATTGGAGGAAAAATGGGATAGCCTGGGGTTGTTTGTAAAATACGGAATGATGACCGATGACAAGTTCCTTGAAAAAGCGGTGAAGTTCCATATCATGGAAGACGTGAGAGGGGGCACATTTTATACATTGGAGGAATATAGGACAGCAACAGAAAGCATTCAGAAAAACAAAGACGGCAAACTTGTCATTCTCTACACGAGCAACCCTGTTCAACAGGATAGTTATATTCAACATGCGCAAGCCAAGGGATACATCGTCGTAAAGCTGGAAACGATAGTGGACGCCGCCTTTATCAACCAAATGGAGTCCAAGTGGCCCGATGTTCATTTCACCCGGGTAGATGCCGATATTGCCGATAACCTGGTTGATAAGGCTGAGGCTTCAGGAACGGTGCTTAATGAAGAAGAGGAATCGACGTTGAAAGAACTTTTTGAACGACAGATACCCGAGCTGCATATGACAGTGGAGGTAAAAGGTCTGAGCCCGGAAGCGCCTCCTGTCATTGCTACCCGTCCGGAATTTATGCGGCGTATGAAGGACATGGCGGCCGTAAGCGGATCGATGGGTGGTTTCTATGCCAACATGCCGGATGAAGTGACCCTCACGGTCAATGGTAATCATCCCATCTATCAGACCATTTTAAAAGAGGACGACAAAACCAAGCAGGAAAGGCTGGTTCATAATTTATCTGATCTGGCATTACTTTCTCAGGGGCTACTGAAGGGAAATAACCTGACACATTTTATTCAACGAAGTGTCGACTTGATGGGCGGGGAGCAGAAGGGGAAAATAATCCTGGAAGCCTGACATAATTGAAAAAAAAGTCCGGCTAGTTTTCATCTAAGCCGGACTTTTCTTTGCTTAGTGCAAAATCAATAACCTTCAGCTGCAGGTTCTTCTGATTGTTCCATTCATTCTCTTCCAGGGTGAATACCAGGTCAATGGGCGCACCGGTCTGCAGGAGATGAAATTTCCCAGCCAGTCCGAAGCCAATGCCGTCCATCCGGATGGTATTCTGTCGTAAAGAAAAACGTACGTGAAGCTCCTTTACGACACGCGAGCCCATGTCTGTCAGGCCGCGGGCGACGAACACCGGTTGTACATTGCCGGGACCAAAGGGTTGCATCTGGTCAAGTATATTATAGAAGGAAGGTTTGATAGCTTCGAACGGGAGTTCTGCGTCAATGAGCAGTTCGGGCACCAGGGAACAGGGCTGTATGGTAGCGGCTACGGTTTCTTCGAATTTGATGATGAAAGCATCTACCTGGTCGGGAAGAAGGGTGATACCTGCGGCTGCAAAATGTCCGCCATATCCCAACAGGTGATCACGACAAGCATGGATGGCTTCATATACATTGAAGCCACTTACACTTCTTGCGCTGCCTGCAATAACTTCTCCACTGCGGGTTAGAATTACAGTGGGCCGATAATATCTTTCTATCAACCGGGATGCGACAATTCCTACCACCCCCTTATGCCAATGGGGTTGATAAAGGACGGTTGATCTTCGATTGATTTGGCTTGAGTCTTGTTCCAACAGGGCTAGCGCTTCTTCCGTCATGCTATTGTCCGTTTCCTTCCGGTCCGTATTGTCTGCGTGTAACTGGGAGGCATAAGTCATGGCTTCCTGCATATCGGGCGCCGTGAACAAATGAACAACTTTCCTGGCATCGTCCATACGTCCCGCTGCATTTACCCGGGGGGCAATCATAAAAACGAGGTTGGTCATCTTCAGCTGCTTTTGTAAGCCGCTCATCTGGATAAGCGCCTTGATGCCATTATTGGGAGACTCGTTCACTTTTTTTAATCCATAATAGGCCAGTATCCTATTTTCCCCATCTACGGGCACGATGTCTGCAGCAATAGCTGTGGCTACCAGGTCCAGGTAGGAAAGGGGGCCATCTTCTCCGAGACCCAGTCGTTTTGCCATCGCGGTTATCAGCTTGAAGCCAACCCCGCAACCACATAATTCTTTATAGGGGTATGGACAATCCAGCTGTTTGGGATTGAGGATGGCAACGGCCGGTGGAAGCTCCATGTCCGGCAGATGGTGGTCACATACGATAAAGTCGATGCCCAGGGTGGCCGCGTAAGTTATGAGATCTACTGATTTGATGCCGCAGTCAAGGGAAATGATGAGAGTAAAGCCGTTGTCCCGGGCGTAATCGATGCCCTGACGTGAAATGCCGTAGCCTTCCCTGTACCGGTGTGGAATATAAAAATCGACCTTTCCGGGAAAATAGTTTTTCAAGAGGAATTGGAAAAGGCAGGCAACAGCAGTAGTCCCATCCACATCATAATCTCCATAAACGAGTATCTTTTCTTCGGATCGGAAGGCTTGCTGAATGCGCACTACAGCCTTTTCCATATCCTTCATCAGCCATGGGTCATGGAGATCGGTCAGGCTGGGACGAAAAAAATACTTCGCATCATCAAATGTCGTTAAACCGCGCTGGACAAGTATCCGGCAGAGGACCTCGTTAATTCCCAAAGAAGCCTGTAAATCCCGGACCCGGGTGGGATCCGCCTGTAATATGTTCCAGCGTTTTTCCATGATAGGCTTGTAGTTGTCCTTAGTATTTTCGGTCCGTGGTGTAGCGGACCAACTCCTCCAACCCCTTACGGACATCACTATCTTCAAATTCATGTAGAATGGCCAGCGCCTCATCCCGGTAACTATTCATTCGGCCGATGGCATAATCGATGCCGCCTGCTTCAACTACCTTTTTGATGACGTATTGCACTTTTTCCTGATCCTTATTGCGATTTTTGATGATAAAGATCATTTCCTTCCGGGTCGCCCTGTCGATATTATTCAGGGTATAAATCAATGGAAGCGTTAGTTTTTTTTCTTTTATATCATTCCCCGTGGGCTTTCCAACGGCTTCAGTGCCGTAATCAAACAAGTCATCTTTGATCTGGAAAGCGATGCCCACCTTTTCTCCAAACTGGCGTAATTTCTCGGTGACGACTTCGTCATGAGAAGTCGCAAATGCCCCCGCAGCACAGGAGGAAGCCAAAAGAGATGCGGTTTTACTGCGGATGATCTCAAAATAGATGTCTTCGCTCAGATTGAGCGACCGGGATTTTTCCATTTGCAACAGTTCTCCCTCACTCATTTCGCGAACTGCGTCTGATAGAAGCTGTAAGACCCGAAAATCGTTATGATTTAAGGAAAGCAATAACCCTTTTGACAGCAGGTAGTCGCCTACAAGGACGGATATCTTCGTCTTCCATAGCGCATAAGTTGAAAAAAAGCCCCTTCTTTCCAGTGATTCGTCCACGACATCGTCATGCACGAGGGTTGCGGTATGCAGCAGTTCAACGAGGGAGGCTGCCCGGTAGGCTGACTCATTAATGGGACCGCATAACTTAGCCGATAACAGTACGAACATAGGCCTCATCTGTTTTCCCTTCCTGTTGACTATGAATTGCATGATCCTGTCCAGTAAAGGTATTTGACTTTTTACCGCCTCTTTGAACGTTTTTTCAAAAACGACCAGCTCCTCCCGTAATATGGCTTGTGCTGTTTTCATTTGCTGTCTTTCTGCCGGTGTTATTTACGTCCTGCCTTATACAACTTTTCATTTATTGGTGATGGTAATGAAAATGTTGTAAGTAGGATTTCCGTAAAAATTGAACGGAAGGACAATATTACATCTTTAAAATATTTTCCGGTGAATGCATCAAATTTTAAATTTCGGCTGTCTAACGGTGGGTCCAATACAACTTTTATTTTATATGTATTGTTAAAAAAATTTGGTTATTGCTCACCAATATCTATTTTTGCAGCATATTCTTCTCAGGTTTAATTCATTCATTCACATAAACTTCAGTTATGGCAAGTAAAAAATTGACTCTTTTATTTGGGTTACTCTGCCTGTTTCTGTCATACTCATATGCCCAGGTTGGCCAGAGTTATGATGTGCGGGACTCTTCTCTAATTCCTACTAGACGCCTCGCTCAACACAATGAATTCCTGAATAATGCCTACCCCTTTCCTGCCAAACCAAGGAATGAATGGGAGATTGGTATCAAGGGGGGGTTGACTACCGGTATTACCGATGTCCATAACTGGGGACCAACCGGCGGCGCCGGCATACACCTGAGAAAGGCGTTCGGATATGTGTTTTCCTTGCGGGCAGAATATGACTGGATAAGGCTCAGGGGGCTGAATTATCAACCAACCCAGGCTTACGGGAAGAACCCGGTTCTGAGCGCTTACTATGGAAACGGCAATGCTACCGGTACCAATAAAGATCTGATCTTTTACAACTACCGTTCTACCGTGCACGAGCTTTCTCTCCAGGGCGTGTTTACCCTGAACAATATCAATTTTCACAAGGCAAAGACCGGGTGGAATATGTACTTTTTCGGCGGTCCCGGTTTAGCGACCTACAGCACTTTTTACAAGACGCTTGACAACACCGGAAAGCCTTATGATTATTCGCAAATTGTCGGTCAATTCAACAACCAGTTCGATTACAAGCACCGGAAGGATATCCTCAAGGCGCTGAAGAATATGATGAATGGCCCCTGGAGCACCATGGCTGAAAGAACCAGTACGGGTCCTACGCTCGGCGGTGCCCCCCTCATGCTGGTAGGAGTTGTGGGTATGGGCTTCCAGTTCAAGCTGAATAATAAGTTCAATATTGCTGTAGAAGACAAGTTTACCTTTACTTCTTCTGACCTGTTGGATGGTCAGCAATGGCAGAACAACTATACGTCTACGGCTGTCAATAGCATTGCACAGACAAGGTCTTCCGATTCTTATAATTTTGTTTCAGTCGGCATCAACTACAACCTTTTTGGCAAACATGCGGTTGAACCTCTCTGGTGGCTGAATCCCCTGGATTATGCCTACAACGAGATCAATGCCCCCCGGCACATGAAGCTGCCGAAGCCGGTGCTGGATGATACAGACGGCGATGGGGTTACCGACCAGTTTGACCTGGAGCCCAATACGCCGAAGGGCGCCCCGGTTGATTCGCACGGTGTAAGCCGTGATACGGATGGGGACGGCGTTCCTGACTTCAAGGATAAGGAACTGATCACTCCCACCCAGTGTCAGCCTGTCGATGCGGATGGCGTAGGCAAATGCCCGGATCCCCAATGCTGTAAAGATCTGAAAGCCTATATTGATTCCAATGGCGGCGGTTTGGGCCACAAGTGTAATGTCGGTGATCTGCCCAGCATTACCTTCAAGGGACGGTCTGTAACGCTGAGCAAGGATGCCAAGGCTTTATTGGCCAGCACAGCTGAAAAACTGCGAAACAACCCTAATTGTAAGATCGCTGTCATCGGGTATGGCGAATCCAGCAAGGCCGCACAACAGCTGAGCTGGGATCGTGTAAACTCGGTTATTAATTATCTCGTTGAAAAAGAAGGTATTAGCTCTGACCGGTTTATCTTCCGCTATGGACAAAGCGGTGGGGAAGAAAATACCGTTGACCTGAAGGATGGTACGGGTGAAGAAGGACCGAATACAGTACCGGCTCCGCATCCGAACCTGCATAAAAAATAAATTATCTTAATTATTGATCGATAACGCGAGCCCACCAGGCTCGCGTTATCTTTTGGCACCCTTTTAACTACCTTTTTTTGGGTTGAAAATGAAATACCTGCATATTTGCCCAGAAATCTTAACTTTGCAGGCCTTTATGCGTCTATTTACCGTTTTATTCCTGGGGATCGTCTTATTTACTTCCTGTTCACACTTTTCTAAAGTGTTGAAAAGCAATGATTATGATTATAAACTGCGGGTTGCAGACAAATACTACGCAGATAAGGATTATAGCCATGCCCAGCAATTGTTCGAGGAGCTTTTCCGGGTTTTTAAGGGTAGCGAGCATTTTGAGGACATTTATTACAAATTTGCATACTGCGCCTATTACCTGAAGGACTACGCCAATGCTGAGAATCTCTTTAAAGGTTTTGTGGAAGTCTTTCCAAACAGCAATAAGGCCGAAGAAATGGATTATATGAGGGCCTATACCTTCTATAAACAATCGCCAAAAGTAGACCTGGATCAAACCAATACGACCAAAACCATTGGTTTTATGCAGGCTTTCATCAATACGCATCCGGGGGCCGAAAAGACCAAAGAAGCTACGGAGATCATTGATAAATGCCGGGCCAAGCTTGAATTGAAGGATTTTAAAAGCGCACAGTTATACTTCGATCTGCAGTATTACAGAGCTGCTGGTGTGGCGTTGAACAGCCTCATGACGAGTTATCCGGACTCGGAAAAGAGTGAAGAGTATAAATTATTGATAATCAAATCGTATTATCAATTCGCCTTACAAAGTGTAGAGGAAAAAAAAGAAGATCGTTTTGGCCAGGTCGTCACACAATGTAATGAGTTTTTTGATCGTTTTCCCGATAGCAAGCTGACGAAAAGTGTACAGGAATACCTGAACATATCTCAAAATAATCTTAAATCGTTAAAAAATGAGCAGGTTAAGAAGGCAAGTTAATGCAAACACTACCAACGTAGTGGAGACTAAAAACCTCACCGATATAAAGGCCAAGACCGGCAATTTGTACGAGTCTATTGCTATTATCGCTAAAAGGGCTAACCAGATCAATATCTCCCTGAAGGAAGAATTGCATAACAAACTGGAAGAGTTTGCCAGCCATACGGATAGCCTGGAAGAAATTCATGAGAACAAGGAGCAGATTGAAATTTCCAAGGCTTATGAGCGGATGCCTAACCCGGCTTTGCTGGCTACCCAGGAATTCATGGACGACAAGATATATTATCGTCGAAATGATGACGATCTCTTTAAATAAGATGGGTCCGTATAATAATCTTACGGCAGGGCGTCATAAGCGCCCTGCCGTTTGTATATAAATATCTATCCTCATATGTTACAGGGAAAAAAGATCTTATTGGGCGTAACGGGGAGTATTGCTGCTTACAAATCTCTCCTGCTGATCAGGTCGCTGATCAAAGAAGGAGCAGTAGTAAAAGTGATCCAGACCCCTTCTTCCAGGGATTTTGTCACTCCCTTGTCCCTGGCTACATTGTCTAAGAACCCGGTACTTTCCGATCTGTTTGCAGGCGACACCTGGGCTAATCACGTTGAGATGGGTCGGTGGGCCGATGTGTTGCTGATTGCCCCCCTAAGCTGTAATACGTTGGCGAAAATGGCGCAGGGGCTCTGCGATAACCTCTTGCTGGCTACCTATTTATCTGCTATTTGCCCGGTCGTAGCGGCTCCCGCCATGGACGAGGACATGTGGCATCATCCTTCTACCCAGGCCAACCTGAATCGCCTGATCTCCTTTGGCAACAAGATCATTCCCGTGGAGAAGGGAGAACTGGCGAGCGGATTATATGGAGACGGAAGAATGGCCGAGCCCGCGACGATAGTAGATTATCTAAGAGAACTATTGGATGAAAGGAAGGACCTGGCCGGGAAAAAAGCCCTCGTAACGGCCGGACCTACTCATGAGGCCATAGACCCTGTCCGGTTCATCGGAAATCATTCTTCCGGCAAAATGGGGATTGCCCTTGCAAAAGAATTGGCTCAGCGGGGAGCCGCTGTCGACCTGGTGCTGGGTCCTTCTTCTTTGACGGTAGACATGCCCGGATTAACACTTCATCGGGTCACTTCAGCTGAAGAAATGTATACCAGCTGTCTGGAAAAGTTTGCCGGTGTTGATATTGCCGTGCTGTCGGCTGCTGTGGCTGACTATACCCCTGTCGTACGGGCCACCGAAAAGATCAAAAAAGACGATGGCTCCCTGGTGCTGGAATTGATCCGAACAAAAGATATTCTGAAAACGCTGGGTGGCCTGAAAAAAAAGGGCCAGCTGGTCATTGGTTTTGCCCTGGAAAGTACGGGGGAGAGGGAATATGCCTTGGGCAAGCTGAACTCGAAAAACGCAGATATGATCGTTCTCAATTCATTGAACGATGAAGGGGCCGGGTTTGGGTTTGACACCAATAAGATCACCATTTTTGGTAAGGATGGCAGCGAACAGGCCTATGAGCGAAAACCCAAGCAACAAGTAGCCAAAGATATCGTTGATAGAATTGTAAAACTGTTGTATGTGTAAGAAACATCTCTTAATTACAGCCCTGCTGATTGTATCATTCTCCGGTGTCCGCGCCCAGGAATTACAGGCCAATGTTTCGGTCGTTGCCAGCAGACTTTCTTCTACGATAGATCATAAAATATTCCAGACGCTGCAGTCTTCCCTGTATAACTTCATCAATGGCCGGAAATGGTCGAACGAGGGATTTCAGAATGGTGAAAAGATCGTCTGCAACTTTTTGATAAATATCAGCTCTGCTGGTGACAACAATACTTTTCAGGCTACATTGACCGTGCAGGCTGGCCGGCCTGTCTATAATTCATCCTATCAAAGTCCGCTGATCAATTTTCAGGATGCCAGTTTCAGCTTCCGGTACGTGGAATATCAGCCATTGGATTTTAATGAAAACCGTGTACAAGGCTCGGAACCCTTTGCAGCAAATCTGACGGCTGAAATTGCCTATTACGTCTATATTATTCTGGGGCTTGACTTCGATTCTTTTTCTCTGCGGGGAGGAGATCCTTATTTTCAAAAAGCGCTCAACATTGTAAACAATGCGCCGGATAGCAGGGACATTAGCGGCTGGAAAGCTTTTGACGGTATCCGCAACAGGTATTGGCTGGTCGAAAATCTGACCAATAGTAAATATACATTGGTGCATGATGCCTATTACAGTTATTATCGTACGGGAATGGATCAGTTGTACAATAAGGAAGCAGATGGAAGAACCGCTGTGTTGAATGCATTAAACATGTTGAATACCGTCAATACAGAGACTCCTAATACCATGATCCTTCAGTTTTTCTTTCAGAGCAGGGCCAGTGAAGTCTCCAAGGTCTTTCTGAAATCCCCGCCGGATGAGAAGGCCCGGGCATTGGACCTCCTCACCAAACTGGACATTTCAAACATCAATAAATACAAACAGGATCTGCAATGACGAGGATAATCACCGGCTTGCTGATTGGGGTGCTGCTGGCCGTAAGTGGCTGTTCGGATAAAAATAGTGTGCCATCAGGCATCCTGCCCCATGAAAAAATGGAAGCTGTTATGTGGGATGTTATCCAGTCCGAACAGTATTCCGCCTCTTTTCTTGCAAAAGATTCCGCTCACATTAATCTCAAGCTGGAAAATCTCCGGTTATATGACGAGGTATTCCGGCTGCACCAGGTTTCCCGGGAAGAATTTCGGAAGAGCTACCAGTATTATATGAGCCGTGCTGACATTGCCCAGGTACTTTTCGACAGCCTGCTTGCCAAGGGTAACCGCTTGCGGTCGGAAAGTTATAGTCGCCCGTACCGGCCTGTCACGACTGCTCCTGGCCAGGCGACGCCCCCCGCGGCAGCACCGGGAAAGTCTCCCGCTGCGGCGCCGACGAAGTCGCCGGCCGCAGCTCCGGCAAATCATCCCTTATTTCGGGATTCATCGCTCCGGCGGCATCTTGTCCCATTACGGCCTAATAAAGAGGGTGATTCGGTAAATAGGCCTACAAAGATTCCTGCTTAGTCGTATTTTAGACCAGAATTTTTACCTAAACTGGGCGGAGTCCGGGTCAATTTTTTGGCTTAATTAAATTTTTTGCACAATTTCAATATTTCTTGCCTGATGAAAAAAGTTGTTAGCGGTGCCGATGAGGCCATTCATGACATCCCAAACGCTGCAGTCATCATGTTGGGCGGGTTTGGATTATGCGGGATACCCGAAAACTGTATAACTGCATTAACCCGCAGCGGCATCAATCAACTGACCTGCATCTCCAATAATGCCGGGGTGGACCACTTTGGCCTGGGTCTTCTCCTGAAAACCCGCCAGATAAAAAAAATGATCAGCTCCTACGTAGGCGAAAATGAGGAGTTTGAAAGGCAGTTGCTGAGTGGTGAGCTGGAAGTGGACCTCATTCCCCAGGGCACCCTGGCTACCCGAATTCAAATGGCCGGTATGGGAATTCCCGCCTTTTTTACACCTGCTGGTTATGGTACTGAAATAGCTGAGGGGAAAGAAGTAAGGGAATTTGATGGGAAGCCCTATCTCATGGAACATGCCCTTCACGCCGATTTTGCGATAGTTAAAGCCTGGAAAGGGGATACGCTGGGAAACCTGGTTTTCAGAAAAACCACCCGTAATTTTTCCACTTCTATGGCCAAAGCAGGAAATATTACCATCGCGGAAGTCGAACATTTGGTGCAGCCTGGCGAGCTGGATCCTGACCATATTCATGTTCCTGGTATTTATGTCCATCGGATATTTCAGGGAAGTAACTATGAGCGGCGGATCGAACGGAGAACGGTCCGGCTGGCAGATCAAAATAACCAATAAAAAAAGGTCTATGGCATTGGATAAATTCGGTATTGCCAAACGGATTGCCCGGGAATTAAAGGATGGCATGTATGTCAACTTAGGTATCGGAATTCCTACTTTGGTGGCTAATTATATTCCTGCCGGTATTTCCATAATGTTGCAGTCAGAGAATGGAATGTTAGGGATTGGGCCATATCCTACCGAGGTGGAAGTGGATGCTGACCTGATCAATGCAGGTAAGGAAACCGTCACTGTGTTGCCGGGCGGAGCTTTTTTTGATAGTGCCGAAAGTTTTGGCATGATCAGGGCCGGGAAAGTTGATTTGACTGTGTTGGGTGCGATGGAAGTATCGGATACGGGAGATATTGCCAACTGGAAAATACCAGGTAAAATGGTTAAAGGGATGGGAGGAGCCATGGATCTTGTGGCAAGCGCGCGGAATATCATTGTCGCTATGCAGCATACCACTCCAAAGGGCGAATCCAAATTACTTCCTGTCTGCACTTTACCATTAACGGGGGTAAAATGCGTAAAAAAAATAGTGACCGACCTGGCGGTGCTGGATATCACACCGGAAGGATTCCGGCTGCTGGAACGTGCGCCGGGAGTGAGTGTGGAAGAGATAAAAAATAAAACGGCGGGCCGGCTTATTATAC
>Ga0209647_1000091_pt1 | contig 74441 bp, 65 predicted proteins | sample GraSoi_2013_60cm_FD_185827 | JGI IMG/M metagenome (GOLD analysis project Ga0209647, IMG submission 185827) | Grasslands soil microbial communities from the Angelo Coastal Reserve, California, USA - Sample 9_17_2013_60cm (SPAdes) (version 2) | ecosystem: Environmental > Terrestrial > Soil >...
GTTTCTGACTCTTTGCGAGGAGCGCGCGCTGGCGCAGGCCGGGCGCATCGACGCGATGGCGGCGGAGGGCAAGCCATTGCCGCCACTGGCGGGAGTTCCAGTTGCGATCAAAGACGTCATGGTGACGAAAGGCGTTCGCACGACCGCTGGCTCGAAAATTCTCGACAACTTTATTCCGCCCTATGACTGCACGGCGGTGGCTCGCCTGGAAGCGGCGGGCGCGGTGATTCTGGGCAAGCTGAACTGCGATGAGTTTGCCATGGGCTCGTCCACCGAGAACTCGGCCTATCACGCCGTGCACAACCCGCGCGACAAGAGCCGCGTGCCGGGTGGATCGTCAGGTGGATCGGCGGCGGCGGTTGCGGCGGAGATGGCGATCGCAACACTCGGCTCCGATACCGGCGGATCAATTCGCCAGCCTGCGTCATTTTGTGGTGTTGTTGGTTTGAAGCCGACCTATGGACGGGTGTCGCGGTATGGGCTGATTGCGTTTGCTTCGTCTCTCGATCACATTGGGCCGTTTGCGAAAACGGTGAAGGAAGTCGCGCTGGTGCTGCGTACGATTGCGGGGCGCGATCCCATGGACTCGACTTCCGCCGACGTGCCTGTGCCCGACTATGTCGCGGAACTCGATAAGCCGGTCAAGGGCCTGAGAGTTGGCGTGGCCAAAGAATATTTTGGCGACGGACTCGATCCCGAGGTGCGGGCGGCGGTTGAGGCTGCGATTCAGAAGCTGGCCGAGTTGGGATGCGAGGTTGTGCCGGTGAGTTTGCCGCATACCGAGTACGCGATTCCCACGTATTACATTGTTGCCACGGCGGAAGCGTCGTCCAACCTGGCGCGCTTTGACGGCGTGCGCTACGGCTTCCGCGCCAAGTCAACTACGCTCTCTGAAATGTACCGGCTGAGTCGCGACAGCGGATTCGGAATGGAAGTTAAGCGCCGTATCATGCTCGGTACTTACGCGCTGAGCGCCGGATACTACGATGCTTACTATCTGAAGGCGCAGAAAGTTCGCGCGCTGCTGACGCGTGATTTCGACGAGGCCTTCAAGAAAGTGGATGTGATCGCCGCGCCAACTTGCCCAACGCCTGCGTTCCGGCTGGGCGAGAAGGTGAATGATCCGCTGGCCATGTATCTCGCTGATATCTACACTGTAACTGCGAACCTTGCGGGCATTCCGGGAATTTCAATTCCCTGTGGGGAGAATCATGAGAAGCTGCCGATTGGGTTGCAGGTGTTTGCTCGGCACTTTGATGAGGCGACACTACTGCGGGTTGCGCATGCCTATGAGAGATCGTCGTTGGTCGCTGGTCGTTAGTCGTTCGCTTTTCGTCGTTCACCCTGAGGTCGCAGCTCTCGACGTGTAGGTCCTTCCCCTCAGGGGGGACCCCTCCCCCGCCCGGTATATTAGAATCAAGACTTTAGGGAGGGTTGCCCGCCAAAGTCTTGAGTGCAATGGGGTTAGAGGAAAAGTCCTGACAACAAAAGAGTTAGGGTTGCCTTCTCCATGAAGCCATCCAGCCTAGCCCAAGTTATCCCTTCTCGGTAAGTTGTCAAAGACCAAGCGACTGCTTTGCGCTGAGCACTTACTTCTATTATATCGACTGATGTCAAGAGGGATACCAAGGTTTGGACGTAACGTCCCGGGCGACTCTTACGCGGCTACATCTCTGATCGACGATAACCACGGCAGGTGATGCTCTACAATAATTTCTCCACGGTCTTTAGATAGAGCGTGTCCAATCGGGTCGGAGAGTCTATATTCATCCCGAATAGCGCGTACCCGATGGAACTGTGGACAGAGATGACGATTACGAAGAGAGTCCAACGGCCTGTCTTACGGAGGCCGGATGAAGAGGAGATACGAAAAGGCACTTCTTCATTGGGGCAGTAGCTGTCGATTGCCGGACTTGAGCAATGCACGAACGCGGACGCGTTCGAGTAGTTAACCGCGTATTCCGCCTTCCTATGCTTCTCCGTCATAGCGCCGTCAAGAGGATGGTCAGAGGTTGCGACCTTCCAGACAAATCCGTCTTCGCCTGACCAATGGCGGCGCAGAGGCTTAGTATCAGCAACAATTCCTTCGCGTTCCATATACTGCCTGATTTGCAATTCCCGTTCCTTCGCATTGGCGTGTTCGAGTGCATAGTGGGCCCAGAACGCTTTATCAGCCCTTGCGAACTTTGCAAAATCTCTCGAACGCCGATACTGAACCGCCGGTTCAGCTGTCAAGAATCGTAGGTTCGTCGCGCATTCAACGATGGACCTGCTCAGGCCGAAGGCTTCATCGGGGAAGCCGGAGGCCAACAAGGTCAGGCAAGCCTTCGACAGCGTGAACACTTTGGAGACTATTGCCAAGCTCAGAATGTCAAATGGATGTCGGTACGGCAGGCGCGGGAGAATGCCGAGCCTATTAACCTCAGCTTCGGCCCCTCTGAGGTATGCCTTTACGTTCCGCATCTCATTTTTGATGGAGGGGTAAGCCATCAGAGTAAGTCTACAGAGAGTTTCTACAGCGGCTCGTAGTATTTCTCGCCGGCGCAGGCGCGGCATAGAACACGTCCGTCGCGCAAAACTTCGCGGCGGAAGTTAATGCCTTCGCCGCATTCGGCACAAACGATGCGTTCGCCTTTGTATCCGGGGAACTCCTCGGCGGGGAGTTCGACCTTTACCCACTGCTTGGTGAATAAGTCGTCTTCCGCCATCTCGCGATAGGCCAGCATCTGCTGCTGGTTCTTGCTTTCGATTTCGGGATGCATCGCGCGTGCCAGCGCCTTGGACGATTCCTTTGCGGCAATGCGGACGGCTTTGCCGGTGCTCACGTCTTTTATGCCCAGATCAACGAAGGTCGCAGCCATTTTTCCCCAGTCGCGAAATTTCAGGGCGCGCTTTCCGAGACGGCATCCGGTGACCACGGCAATGGCGTCGGTGGCGCAGCGGTCGATTTCTACGAACGTGACCAGACGCTTGCGATCTTCTTTATTACCGCGCGGGTCTTCGATGCCCAGCTTCTCTAGCCCGAGCATGGCGAGGCGCACGCCCAGCACCTGCCCGGCGCAGAGATGGCCGTGGGCTTGTTCGGCTTCGCGAAGATATTCGTCTAAAGTCATGACTACTTGAATTGTAGCGCCGCCGTCCCGGCGGTTGTCCTGCGGGCGTCCTCGCCCGCCGCGCCGAGGGCGAGACGCCCTCGGGACAGCCGGCAAGATGCCGGCGCTACTTTCTTCGCCAGCGCACGCCGTCTTTCGTGTTCTCGACGACGATGCCGGCGGCGACTAGTTCGGCGCGAAGGGCATCCGACTCTTTAAACTTTCGCGCTTTTCTTGCAGCTTCCATTTCGGCAAGTTTCTGATTGACTTCTTCGTCGGCCAGTTGTGCGGAGCCGGCGATTTCCATCAGTTCTGCGCTGATTTCTTTTTCGCGACCTTCAGCTCGGGCCCAGTCGAGGACCACTTTCATCTTAAGCTGGTCGTCATCTTTCAGCACGCCGAATATCTCGTCGAACTTTTCGAGGGCCGCGAGCAGCGGCTTTACGTCATCCTGGCGAAAGTGATTCTGGCCAGCTGCCGCGGCATCGAGTGCGGTGTTCGCCTTGCGCAACATGTCGAACATGGCGGCTTGCGCCTCGGCGGTGTTCAGGTCATCCTCGAGGGCACTCTTAATTCCCGTGATGGTTTCGTCTGCCAGTTGCGCCATCGACTGGGTCGCGCCGGCGGGGAATTGCGTGCTCGTCAGGCGGAAGCGGAAGTTGCGCAATTTCTCCACCGAACTTGCGGCGGACTTCAAGCCATCGAAAGTGAAGTTCAGCTGATTGCGATAGGGTACCTGGGTCAGCAGCCAGCGAATCGATGACGGCTTGTGGCCGCGCAGCACGAGATCCCGGATGGTAAAGAAATTTCCGAGGCTCTTGGACATCTTCTGCCCCTCGACGAGTAGAAAGCGCGGATGAAACCAGTAGCGGGCTAGCGGCTTTCCACTTAGCGTTTCGGACTGCGCGATTTCGTTCTCGTGATGCGGAAAGATGAGGTCTTCGCCACCGGCGTGCAAGTCAAAACTGGGCCCGAGTTCCTCCATCGACATCACCGAGCATTCGATATGCCAGCCGGGGCGGCCACGTCCGATTGATGTCTCCCACGACGCTTCGCCGGGCTTCGGGGCCTTCCAGAGAGCGAAGTCGCGGGCGCTGTCCTTTTCGTATTCGTCGACGTCCACGCGCGCACCGTCGTTCATGCCGGCAAAGTCTTTTTTTGAAAGCTTGCCGTATTCGGGGAATTTCGCGATGCGGAAATAGTAAGAACCGTCGTCGGCGCGGTAAGCGAAACCTTTCTTCACCAGTTCGGCGATGAAGTCGGCCATGGCATCGATGTGCTCGGTAGCGCGCACCAGTGCCGGTTGCTCAATGCTCATCGTGGTGGAATCATCGAGGAATGCCTGAATAAACTTCGCGGTGTACTGTTGCACGGTCACGCCGTCCCGCGCGGCGTTGCGAATGATTTTGTCGTCCACGTCGGTGATGTTCATGACGTAGCGGACGTCGTATCCGCTCTGGCGGAGGAAGCGATAGAGAAGATCGACGGCGATAAATGTGCGGAAATTGCCGACGTGGCCGTAGTCGTAGACGGTCGGCCCGCAGGCATACATGCGGACGCGGTTGCCATCAAGAGGATGAAAATCTTCGATCTTCCCGGAAAGAGTGTTATAGAGGCGCAATGCCATGAATGAGTTCGCGAGCGCGATGCGAATCTTTCATTCTAGGGGCGCGCAAGAAAAGGGGTCAAATGGGTTGCGGTGGCGGTTGCGGGCTAAGATGGTCCCCGCCTCGGAGAAAGCTGATGGAATTGCGGCGATCTGGCATCCGCGGGCATTGGCGCGCGGTCGGTTCATATATTGCAAAGAAGGGCATCCTGAGAAGACTCAGGATGCCCATTAGTATTCGGTCCGAGCTTAGGGAAGCTGGGTTCTACTGACTTGGAGGCTTCTCCTGTTCGCGCTTCTTCCGTTCCTCTTCGCGCTTCTTCTCCTCGGGCGTTAGCGGGCGCTGAGGCGGAGGCGCCGGCCTGGTCGCTGCGGGTGGTGGAGTGCGCTGCTGCTGTTGTTGCTGCTGGCGCTCGGGCGGTTGCGGCCGCGAAGGCGGAGCTGGCTGGTTCCGGTTTTGCTCCGGACGGTTGTTCGGCTGTGCCTCAGGCTTGGGAGTATTGCGGGCCGGAGGTTCCGGACGATTCGTCTGAGGACGAGGCGGCTCAGGCCGATTGTTCTGCGGATTCGGCCGGTTATCCGGTGGAGTGGCCGGCGGGCGATTCGTCTCCGGGCGGTTGTTGGGCTGATTCGCCTCGGGACGGTTATTGGGCTGTGCGGCCGGCGGGCGATTTGCCTCCGGGCGGTTATTCGGCTGATTCGCCTCGGGACGATTGTTGGGCTGTGCGGCCGGCGGGCGATTTGCCTCCGGGCGGTTATTCGGCTGATTCGCCTCGGGACGATTGTTGGGCTGTGCGGCCGGCGGGCGATTCGTCTCCGGGCGGTTGTTGGGCTGATTCGCCTCGGGACGGTTGTTGGGCTGTGCGGCCGGCGGGCGATTCGTCTCCGGGCGGTTGTTGGGCTGATTCGCCTCGGGACGGTTATTGGGCTGTGCGGCCGGCGGGCGATTTGCCTCCGGGCGGTTATTCGGCTGATTCGTCTCGGGACGATTGTTGGGCTGTGCCGCAGGCGGGCGATTTGTCTCCGGGCGGTTATTCGGCTGATTCGTCTCCGGACGATTGTTGGGCTGCGCCGCCGGTGGACGGTTCGCTTCGGGGCGGTTGTTCGGCTGCGACGGCTGATTCGGCTGTCCCGAAGGTGGACGGTTGGGCTGTGCGGGATTGGCAGCGCCCGGACGCTCATTTGGAGTCGGCTGGTTTCCTGGTCGGTTCCCCGGTTGGTTCGCGGGGGGATTGGGTGCGGGTTGTCCCGGTCGTCCAGCATTTGGCTGGTTCCCGGGCTGGCTGCCAGGCTGATTTCCTGGTTGGTTTGCCGGACGGCCCATGGTGGGTGTCGCCGGCTTGCCCGGAGGCGCTACCTTGACCATCGGCTGAGCCGCCGCCGCAGTGGCCGCCGGACGCAGCGTCTGTACTTCGTGCTTCGCCAAAGGCTGTCCCGGATGCGCGGCCAGAGCCTGCTGCTGTTTTGCGAACGGCACTGGCGGAGGAGGTGGAGTCGTCTTGGCGATTACCGGGCGGTTCATCACCGCCTGAGGCGGCGCGGTCACATGATTGGCGGTCGCAGCTTTCGCTCCAAGGACGCTCTCCCGCGTGGGGGCGACTGCTACTCTCGCAGTCACAGGCGCGGCCGCAATTTGCCGCGCGTTCACCGCGACGGCTGCCTTGGCAACTGGCTGAGCGGTCGCGAAGGCTCGTTGTGGAACCACCGTCACCGCACCCTGAACGTTCCTGTTCGCGTAATTCACATTCGTGATAGTGGTGTTGTTATTGACGATGGTGGTGTTGTAGACGTTCGTGACCGTGGTGGTATTGACCGTTGTATTGCTGACGTTCACCTGGTTTACATACTCGCGGCTGACGTGGTACGAGGGCACATAAACTTCCCGCGGACCCAGCGGGAACCATCCCACACCGCCGCCGATGCCAACTCCAATTCCAACTCCTCCTCCACCTCCACCGCCAATAAAGACCACCAGGGCGGGAGCGTAGACGGGACGCACTTCCACGGGTCCGGCCACCCAACCCCAACGTCCGCCGACCGTCACCCAGCGTCCGTAGTGGAATGGTGCGTAGCCCCAGGGAGAGTCATCGACCCAGGTATATCCCCAGGGAGCAATCCATTCCCAGTGGCCCTGGTGATACGGGGCCCAGCCTGCTTCAACACGGTTGGGGAACCAGACGTGGCCATAGTTCGAGTCGTCACGCCAGTCGCCATAGTCGTCCAGATCTTCGTAGCCAACGACATCGTGGGACAAATACCTTGCCGAGCGCGAGTTGTCGTAACGGTGATCCCGGTTGTACGCCCAGTTATCAAACTGGTCGGCTCCGCTAATTTCAAGTACTTCGGCGTTCAGGGAGTCTGTTCCGCTGAAAGTGACTCTTTGTCCGGCGTGGATCGTGTAGGTTTGGCCGTTGCCGGTTGACTCGCCTCCGCCTTCGCGTACGCTGACGACCGTGTAAGTACCGTCTTCGCTAGCCTCTACCCGATAGCTTCCCGCTTGGTAAACAGAAAAGGCCAGGTTGGGGGTATCGATCTCAAAGACATCGTTCTGTTCCAGGCGCCTCACCCGAACGTTAAGCGTGCCTGATGTCAACTGGATCTGCGCCGTGCGATCGTCCAGGTTTAGAAAAGAAAAGCCGCTATTAGCGCCCAGGCGAATGACAGCCGATCCCAGTTGCAGCTCGGCGCGCGAGTCCCTATCGGCCCAGATCTTGTCTCCGGTTGTCATGGGACGATTTGGGACCGCTTGCACCCAATCCGCTTCGCCGGCCGGTTGAAATGAAACCGAACCTTCCATATAGCCGATGCGAGCCACGCGGCTCGGCGGATCGTCCTGCTGCTGATACTGATCTTGAGCGGCCACTCGCATGGGCAGAACCATAGTCGCGAGCACCAGCCCGAGCACTGCGTTCCACCAGCCGAACTTCTTGAGTGTTTTTGTCATAGAAGTGTCTCTCTCCTCATGTGTCGCGAACCCAGAAGTCCGCGGAATTCCGTCAGGTTTGATGCCGGAAATGGTCGTCGCAGCCAGCAATTCTCGAAGCGCGCCGGGCAGTGCTGCCGCGATTTCCATGGAAGATCCAGACGCGTCCGCATGCTCGGTAAATTATTGATGGCGAAAGGATAACAGGTTACCTCGCAACCGGGATGAGCAAAATAGCTCAGATATGGTGAGCGGGGAGAGGGCCGATTTCAACTGATTTCCACGGCGAATAGGGATGGTGGCGGGTAGCTCTAAGGCTAGGACTTGAGTGCGGGGGTAGCGGGAGGCGCATGCAGGCGGTGCTGCACTAGAAGCGCGTAGTGCACGGCGGAGACGATGGTGAAGATAAACGTCGCGCGCAGGAAGATGGTTCGCGCAATCCAGACCCAGCGTGTGGGTTCGACCGGCAGCAGGAGCACGAAGAAAATCGCGGCCACCTGGGCGAAGGTGTTGGCTTTGCCGAAGATGCTGGGGCGAAAATCGCGCAGGCCGGCAATCATGAACAGCACGCCGCTGATCAGCAGGATGGAGACGTCGCGGCTGAACACGACGACGGTGTATTTCCAGGGAATCATCCGTTCGATCGAGAGCACAAGAAACATGGTGCTCATCAGCAGCTTGTCGGCAATTGGGTCGAGATACTGGCCGAGCAGCGTCTGCTGATGCAGGGTGCGGGCGAGGAGGCCGTCGAGGCCGTCGCTCACTCCGGCGAGAACGAACAGCGCCAGCGCCCATTTGAAATCGTACTTGACCACATTGATGACGATGAAGGGCAGGAAGATCATCCGCAGCAGCGTGAGCTGGTTGGGCGCGGTCAGGATCTGGCGGAAGTTCACCGCTACTTCTCTCCTACGGCTTTGCGCGCGGCACCGCCCAAAAATTCGCTCACCAGAAGCGGCACGGGATCCTGCCCGGTCTTCTGGGCGAAGCGCTGGGCGAGCGAGAGGATATTTCCCTCGGGAAGATCGAGTTCCATTCGCTCCACGCGGTGCATGGGAAAGAAGACGACGCCGGAAGTGAAAGGTTCGCCGCTCTTGATCTGCGAGGCGAGATTGTCGAAAGACGCAATATCAACACCGCGCAGGCTGAGGCCCTCGCCCGAAAGATGCAGAATCGCGCCCCAGAATTTCTCGCGTGGGTTGGTCAACGTCGCGATTACGAGCGCGCCCTGACTGAAAGGGCTGACCGCCTGCGGTTCCTGATAAAAGCTAGTGCTGGGCACGATCCGATTGTCGTCTGTGAGGGATGGAAATTGCAAACGGACTTAATGTTGTATCCCTCAAATTTTGCAACGCAAATACATTATGGGGTGTCAGCGATCGCCCTCGTTCTTCGCCGCCTTCAGATCAATCCCGACCTGCTCCGCCTTCTTATAAAGATGCGAACGCTCCAGCCCCAGCGCTCGCGCCGTGTTCGAGATCTGGTGGTGATTGCGCTTCAACTCCGCCATGATGGTCTGTTTTTCGAAGGCGCGCACGCGGTCGGCTAGCGGGCCAGCGCCGGCCGTTGCAGAATCCGCCGTAGCGAATGAAGCGGGCAGTGCCAGCGCGACCGTTTCTGCGTTGACTTCATCGGAAGTTGCCAGCAGCATCAACCGTTCTATCGCGTTTCTGAGCTCGCGGACATTGCCCGGCCACGGATGCTCTTGCAGCGCAGCCATCGCCTCTGCGGTGAAAGGCATGGGCTTCCATCCGTTAGTTGCGCTTACCTGGAGAGCAAAGTGTTCGATCAGCCCCGGGATGTCTTCGCGGCGTTCGCGCAGCGGAGGCAGGCGCAGGGGAAAGACGAAAACGCGGTGAAATAAATCCTGCCGGAATTTTCCATCGCGTACCTGCGCTTCGAGGTCGCGATGGGTGGCGACGACGACTCGCACATCCACGGCGACAGGGCGCTCACCGCCGATGCGCTCGACTTCGCCCTCTTCCAGCACGCGCAGCAGTTTGGCCTGCATGGTGAGCGGCATGTCGCCGATTTCATCGAGAAAGATGGTGCCGTGCTGGGCCTGCTCGAACTTGCCGAGATGGCGGCCGGCCGCGCCGGTGAACGATCCTTTTTCGTGTCCGAACAATTCGGATTCAATCAGCTCCGCCGGAACCGCGGCACAGTTCAGCGTGACGAACGGACCGCCGGATCGCGGACTGCGCTCATGCAGAGTGCGCGCGACCAGTTCCTTTCCGGTGCCGGTTTCACCGAAAATGCAGACGCGCGTTTCGCTCGCCGCCACGCGCTCTACTTGCGCCATGACGCCGCGCATGGTCTCGCCCTTCCAGACGATCTCATGTTTGCCGAGGCGGCGCGCCAGGTCGCGATTCTCACGCTCGAGGCGGCCGAGCTTGAGTGCGTTTTCCACGGTAAGCAGAAGTTTTTCGGTCGAGATTGGCTTTTCCAGGAAGTCGAGGGCACCGAGGCGAGTCGCCCGCACAGCCATTTCAATGTGTGCCTGGCCCGACATCATGACGACTGGAGTCGGCACGCCTTGCGCTTTGAGTTCTTCGAGAAGCGTCAGGCCGTCTTTGCCGGGCATCACAACGTCGGAGAGTATCAAGTCGAAAGATTGCGTCTTGGCCAGGTCCAGAGCCTTATTTGCGTTGTCGCAGACGGTGGCTTCATGCCCTTCCAGACGAAATGCTCGCGACAGCGAAGCCAGGGTGTTGGCCTCGTCGTCGACGATCAGTAAGTGCGCCTTTTGCGCCACGGTTTTCTCCTGTTCAGAAAACGCCGACTAAGTTTGATTCACGAATAGCGATGGAGCGCCTTGCGTCTTCGGCCGTTCCTCGCCGACACATGCGGTATCGTGGCCGGGCGGGGACGCCCGGCGCTCCATCGAGATTATTAATTTTGTCCAGTCTGCCATGGTTGTGGTTCGCGCGGTAACTCGATGCGGAACGTCGTTCTTTTTTCTTTCGTGCTCTCGACGGAGATTTTGCCGCCGTGATCGCTGACCACCGACTGGACGATCGCCAATCCGAGTCCGGTGCCATGCTGCTTGGTCGTGTAATAAGGAGTGAACAAGCGCCCGCATTCTTCCTCGGTCAGACCGGCGCCGGTGTCGGAGACCGAGAGTTCAACCCGATTGGCCAGAGTTGCGGTGCGAATCGTCAAGTCTCCGCCTTGCGGCATGGCGTCGATCGCGTTGAGCACCAGGTTTTGCAATGCGCGATGCAGCAGATCGGGATCGGCGGAAATTTCGGGCAGGGCTTCGTCCAACTCGGTGCGCACTGCGATCTGATTCTTGTCGTTATTCTGTAATTGCGCATGAAAGACGCGCAGCACCGATCGGACGACCTCGTTTACCTGCGTCGGCCGGCGCTGGGGCTGCGGCATTCTGGAGAATTCGCTGAAGCGGCCGATGATGGTTTTCAGATTGTTGATTTCCGCCAGCAGGGTCGCAGTTCCTTCGTGAAAAACTTCCTCGAACACCTCGGGCGATTTTTGTTTGGCGCGCGTCAGATTCTCCACCGTGACCTGCAAGGGGAAGAGTGGATTCTTCAATTCGTGAGCCAGTCGCCGAGCCAGTTCGCGCCATGCGGCCACGCGCTCGGCCTGAAGGGTCCGGTCCTTTTGCTGCATCAGATCTTCCGTCATGCGGTTGAACGATGCGGCCAACTCGCCCAGTTCATCGCTCGATTCAACTTCGACCTTTGTCCCAAGATCACCCGCCGCGACCCGGCGCGCCGCCTCGGCCAGAGACACGACCGGACGCGTGACGCGGGCCGTGAACCACAGGCTGGCCAGCACCGCGACGAAAATTCCTGCGCCGCCAACCAGCATTGCGGTGGAGACGACGCGTCTTTGCAATTCGATCAGCGGACGCCGCGAACTGCCGACGAGAAGAACGCCCATTAGCTGCTTATTTGCGCCGGTCTGATTTGCCGCACTCTGATTTGCCGGAATGAAGGTCGGTCCGGCAAGCGGGATGGCGTGAAAAACTTCGGCATCAACGGGATCGGACGTCCAATGGATCACGCTCTGGGATTCTTGCAGTGAGTCGCGCACCTGCGCGACCAGCGGAGCGATTTTGTCGGCGCCCGCGGCCGGCCCGTTCAAATCGAGCAGTGATTTCGGATTCCATTTTGTGTCCAGGTTTTGATACAGCAGTACTCGTGTTCCAGTCGGGATGTCGAGCGTGGAGAGGAAACCCTGATCGAGCCTTTCGCCGCCAATCACGTACAGGGGTTGTTCTCCGACGCGGGCCGCGCGCACGGCAAACAGGCCGAGGGTTGCGCCATCCGGCAGCTCTTCGCGTTTCAGAAACGCTCCGGCGGGGACCGCGGCTGCGGGGGTCGTACCTCCGGGAATCGCGGCTTCGGGATATCCGAACTTCGCCTGCCACTGCGCGGAAGAGAGAATGGTGCCGCGGGAGTCGACGAATTCCAGAAAATCGAGTTGCTGCTGACCGGCCAGCGTGTGCGCTGCGCTCACGTACTCGCCTGAGTCTGCGACGCCGCGGTTCAGGTCGAGAGCGATGTGCTGCACGGTTTCGCCGGCGGCAACCGACTCGATTTTCCGCACGACCTCCAGTCCTCGCTGCTGGAACTCCGATCGAAACTGGGCGGCGATGGCATTTGCGCGGTCCTGGTTCGCCTGCTCGAACGAGCGCCGGATGGTGCTGTACACCGACGCCGAAATGACCGCGACGCAGAGCAACACGGTCGCCCCAAACAGCAGAAGAAGTTTCTTGCGGAAGCTCATCGCGGACCGGCCTCGGGCCGCGAACCATTGGATGGCGAATCTGCGCGCCAATCCGCCAGCCAAAGGTCGGCTAACGAATGTCCCGTCTCGCTCCACGCTCCAAGTCGATCCGGTTCCCACTCGCGCAAGCGTGCACTTGCCGCACTCGCCACCGGCAAATGGAAAAGCGGGATGACCTGATATCCGTCAAGCAAGCTGCGCTCGGCCAGATAGAGATCATCCAGAGAGTTGCCGCGCGTCGCAGGGAATCGAGGCTGCGGCAATCCCAGTTGCCGTGCGGCCTCTGCGAGCGACGTTGCGGGATCGGCGCTCGGCAGCGCTGCTCGCACCAGTCGTATGTCCTCCGTTCCCGACAACGATACTTGCACTGTGATGCCAACTTCGCGAGCGTTGAGAGCAATGCGCTCGGCGATCAGCTGGGATTGCGGGTCTCTCGGATCGTAACTGAAGTTGAGCGCGGGTTGCCGCGAGCCTGCCAGCAGAGACCGGGAACGTTGCGGATTCGCCTGGGACGAAAAGACAGCGATGTAGCCGGTCATCCAGTTGGGAAGGAGGCTGGCGGCGGGTTCTCCAGCGCCTTTCAGCAGTACGGACTGGATGGGCTTGCGCTCAATGGCGAGTGCCAGGGCTTCTCGAAGGCGAGGGTCCTGCGCCTTTGAGTTCGCGGAGAAGACGAGTGCGAGCAATTCCAATGGCAATGACGACGTTGAGGATGCGCCATGCTGCCGCGATGGGCTGGCCACCTGCGGCGGCGCCTCAATCAGGTCGGTCTTGTCCAGTTCGAGCGCGATTGCCTGGTCGCGCAGCGCTTTGCCGAATTCGATCTCGATCGCGTCCACAAAAGGACGACCGGCCCAACTCTCTTCATTCGCAGCGAGCCGCAGCCGTTTCGCGGGCTGCCACTCGGCGACGAGGAAGGGGCCAGTGCCGACGGGGAGGCGATTGTCGTTGTTGTTACTATTGCGCTTGAGCAGGAGATTACGCGGCAGGGCGAGTTCGGCGAGCAACGAGGGCATGGGTGTCTCACTATCTATTGACACCGAATCTGCCGACGCCCGCACGTTCCATCCGGGATGGAGTGCGCCAAGAATCTGCGCGATAGCTGCGGGCGACGCCGCACTGCCGTCGTGAAACTTCACTCCGCGGCGTAGCGTGAATTGCCAATGCCGGGCGCTCGGGTCAGTCTGCCACGCCACGGCCAGCGCGGGTTGCGGGCGGTCTTGCGCATCCAGTTTTACAAGAGTGTCGGCGATGAGCGAGAGGGTGCGCGAAGTATCCCAGTAGTCGTCGGGCGTGGCGTTCGCAGGAAGGTCAAGCGTGCTGGGCGCGGATTGCAGCATGACACGCAAGGTGCCGCCGTAGTGCGGACGGGTCTCTGCTGTTGCGTTCGCTAGCGCGATCATTAATGTCAACGTCATCAGGGCCGAGCACAGCAGGCTTTGCCAAGTCCAAAGTTGTCTAGAACGCAGGCAGCTGCCGAGCTTCGCTCGGCCTGGACGGGCGGGGGCGCCCGTCCCCACACGAGCCGTCCCCACACGAACGGTTCCCATATGAGCGGCGTTAATTGCCGCAAGAAATCGATACGCGATACGCCTCATACCATCCCGTGTCTTTCCTTCTCACAATTGCCGCGGCGCCCGTCCCGCTGCTTTCCGGCCATAGCGCAATGATTCGTCCATCGAACTCTACCGCTGAACTGACCCCCACTGGATCGCGATCGGGAATCTCGAACGCGCGCAGGCCGTCGCGTTCCGAATCGCCGCCCTCCGAAACCAGCAGCTGAGTGCCGGTGCCGCAACTGGAGCGAACCGCCGCTACGTCGCTTCCCCAATGTCCGCCGCGAATTAATTGGTCCGTCATCCCATCCACCAAATGCAGCGATCCATCCACCGCAGTAATCACCCACAGCGTGTAACTCGATCGCGGAACGGCGGCCGCCGAGTAGAACGAAGGAACGTTGGAGACCTTTCCGATGCCGGGAGAAAGCGCTCCGGTGAAAAAGTTGCGCGAGGCCGCAAAAAAGGCGCGCACGCTGTCGTCCGGCGTCAGGGGCCAGGGATCGTCACTGTCGTTACAGGCTAATGTAAGCGGCGCGCCTGTGCTGGAGGTTGTCCGGCAGAATGTTCCGGGCAGGTAAATGTCGAACAGATGATCACGACGGAGCAGCAGGCGTCCGCGCAAGTCGCGGGGAAAGGTGCGTGAGTGAGCGATGGGCAACGAAGCTTCGAGTTCCCATTGCCCTGCCGCGTTTGCGCCATGATGACGATAGATTGCGACTGTGCCGTCATTCAGCACCAGGAGGCGAGAGCCTCCGGGCATTTCGACCAGGGCGACGTCGAGCATTGATGGTTCTTGCCTAAACAGAAGCGTTGTTTTCAGAATAATCGGCAACGCGGCGGCGAACGGCGTTCCCGTTCCCATAGACGATCGTGGCAGCGAGACCAGGGCGATCCTCTTCTGGTCGGCGCCGATTGCGATCTCGGCCGTCCAAACATATTCGCGCAGGCTCTCGGAGAGCACGACCTCGACGGTTCCCATCGCTTGGTCGGCTTTGGCGGTGCTCACGCCTTCGACGTGCAACTGCGCTTCGAGCGTGCTGCGCATTTCGCGTACTGAATTGTCGTCGAGCGATGAACGGTTGGTGACCTCGAGTGCAAAGGCTCCGGGCCCGGCGGCGGCGGCAATCTTGTGCGCCAACTGGCGGGCGGTGTCTCCCAGCGACGAAGCAATTAGGGAAGCTGGAAGAAAAGCGGTCGCGAGGAAGAACCAAGCGAACCAACCAAGCCGCAGACCGCTGGACTTCCTGGTGGACTCTCGCGCTCGCATGTGTGGAATGCGCTGATTATAGCGCGTGATCGATAACGGCTTATTCATCTTGTCACTTGTGGCATTTGGATCGCTGTGTCCCCTGAGTTCCCTGTGATTAAAAAATCTTTACCACAGAGGTCACAGGGGAACACAGGGAAAATCCATTTTCCAGTGCCTATTGTTGAGATCGTCCGTCGGACGCTGTTTCCACATCTTCTGCCTGGCTCGCATGTCCCGGAGCACTCATTCCGTGCATTATGTCGTTGAAGAAAAACTTGCCGTCCGCCGGGACCATCATGATCTGCAATTTGTCAGAGAGGCGCTCAGCTACGATTTTGTTGATCAGCAGCGGATTTTGTTTCAGGATCGCGGCCTCGCTCGCCATGCGTTCGGCATCGGCGGAGGCGGTCAAACGAATGCGCTCTGCCTCGGCTTGCGCCAGAAGTTTGCGACGCTCTCCCTCGGCTTTGCTGTCGATAAGTTTGGCTTCGCCGGCAGCCTCGGCATTCTTGACCGTGGCTTCTTTGCGCGCTTCGGCTTCGAGCTTCGATTGCTGAATCTGTTTCTCTTTCAGCGGGAGCAGATACTTCATGGCATCGGACTCGCCTTTGGCTTGGAGCACGCGCACGGCGGCCTGCCCTTCGGCTCCTTTTACCTGTTGAACCTTGGTTGCTTCGGCGTCGGCCTCGGCGACTTTCACTTGCTTCTGGTGGATCTCGGTTTCGACGCCCATGCGATCATTCTCTTGCTCCTTCAGCAATAGCGACTCCAGGCCCTGGGCATACTCCTGCGGAAGTTCGATGTCGCGCAGCATGACTTCTTTCACCACGATGCCGTCGGCGGCGAGGCGCGTGCGAATCATTTCGGCGGAACGCTGGCGAATTTCTTCGCGCTTGGCTGAGAAGACTTCGCGAACCGTATAGCCGGGTACCAGTTCACGCCACGCAGTAGCCACTACGGGCGGCACGATTTCTTTCTCCAGAGGTTGCGGCAGATTCGCTTCTATGTAGTCGAGGCGCTTTGGGTCAACCTGGTAGCGCACGGTGATGGCGAGGCCCAGGGTGAGTCCTTCTTTGGCCTGTACTCGCAGCGCTTCGCCTTTTGCCGCGCCTTTGGCCAGCGAATCCTCGCTGATGCCGGTGGTGAACAACTGGTCGCGTGTGTTGAACAATTCGACTCGCTCGACCAGCGGCGTAATGAAGTGCACGCCGGGATATAGAGTTCCGGCAAGAGTGCCTTTGGTCTGGCTCACGCGAACGCCGGCCATGCCGCTGGGGACGATCACGATGCCAGCCGAGACCAGCAGCGGCGCCCAGGCCAACATCGCGAAAGCAATCGAGGTGCGCCATCGGACTTCGGGTGCGGGACCGGGCGCGCCTGCTGAAGGGTCCAGATTTAAGCGTCTGCGCTGCCAGGCAATCAGCAGGTAAGCGTCGTAGGCGAGAATTCCGGCGGCGATTACGAACATCGCGATTCCCGCGCTCAACAGCAAATACTTTAGCAACAGCATGGTGATACCCCTTTCAATTCTTTTGCGCGTGTTTGGAGATATCCGCGCGGCGCGCGAACGCTACGCGGACGATTTGTCCAAAGATGAGTTCTTCGATCAGCACAGACGCGGCCAGCGAAAAGGTAAGACCGCCGACGATTACCAGACCTTGCAGCATCGTTTCCATGATTAGCCTCCATGCCCTCGCAGGAAGAAAAAGCAAGCGGAGAGCCGGAGCTAGCCAGTTGAAAATAATGCAGTTACTGTTGCGCCCAGGCGGGTTCGCGTGTCTGCGAAAACGCGGGTGTGTGTGGGGTGACACGGGATCGGGTCGACGTCGAATGGTTTCGAATCGCCACTTTCATCCGCGACCGCCGAACGACGAACGACTAGCGACCAATCGCCAACGACGAGCCTGTAACTTAGCTCCCGCTTCCGCATCCCATTCTGTGCTAACGTCTGCTCTCTACAAGGACCATCATGATCACTCGACTCGAAGACAAGGACCTCAAACGGCAGAGTCGCCGGCAACTGCTCAAATTGGCGCCCGTCGCTGCATTGGGCGTTTTTGCGTTCCCCAAGGTCAGCGACCGGCTGGTTGCGGCCGGAGTTCGTTTCAGCGACTGGGCATCCGGCGCGATGTTTCGTTCACAACATCCCGCGCAGACCTTCTCGAATTCCGACGTTGTGCCGTTTGAGAAGTTTCCTTACAACGGATACGACGTGCTCGACCCCGAAGTCGATCTGGAGAAGTGGACGCTGACGGTCGAGGGCGACGTGCAGCGCCCGGGAGAATACAAGCTCTCGCAGATCCAGGGGCTGGCGAAAATTAACCAGAATACCCGCCACATCTGTGTGGAAGGCTGGGATGTTGTGGGCTCGTTTGGCGGTGCGCGTATTTCCGACTTCCTCGCGCTGGTCGGCGCGAACACCGGCGCGCACTTTCTGGAAGCCGAGTGCGCGGACGATTACTACGAGTCGATTGACATGGCTTCGGCGCTGCATCCGCAGTCCCTGCTCTGTTACGAGATGTATGGGCAGCCGCTTGATCGCGGGCACGGCGCGCCCTTGCGTCTGCAGATGCCGACCAAGCTGGGATACAAGCAAGCCAAGTATCTGGACACCATCCGCGTGACTAATGTTCTGAAGCCCGGCAAGAGCGGTTACTGGGAAGACCAGGGCTATAGCTGGTTCGGAGGACTGTGATGGAGAACGAGGAAGAGAAAAAGCCACCCGATCCACCGCGGGATCAAGCTGCGGACGCCGAGTCTGGCCCGGTCGCAGCAACGGTCGCGAAATTGGAAATGGTTGCCGCCGAACCGGAGACGGCTGAACCCGTCGCAAAAGCAGAAGAGCCTGTGTTAGTCCGCGCTGCCTACGAGCACCCTCTGCCGATTCGGATTACTCACTGGGTCAACGCCATCAGCTTGTTGGTGCTGGTGGCCAGCGGGCTGCGGATTTTCCGCGCCTTCCCCAGCTTCGGCTCGAAGATTCCAGAGAAAGTTCTGCTCGATATACCGAAGTCGCTCACCCTCGGCGGATGGCTGGGCGGGGCCTTGCAGTGGCATTTCACATTCATGTGGCTCTTTGCCGCGAGCGGCGTGGTTTATGTGGTGTATCAAGTCGTCAGCGGGCACTATCGCACGATGCTGTTCACGCCCCGCGACATTCCGGGCGTCTGGCCGATGGCGCGGCATTATTTTTTCTTTGGTCCCAAGCCTGCGGCGACGGGTCAGTACAACCCGCTGCAAAAACTGGCTTACACTTCGACCATTCTGTTAGGGGCGCTGGCGCTGCTCACGGGGATCGTCCTGTACAAGCCCACCCAGTTTTCGTGGCTGGCGTTTCTATTTGGCGGATTTCATCTGACGCGTGTGTGGCATTTCGCGGCGATGTGCGGCTTCCTCGCGTTCATTCCCGGACACCTGATCATGGTTGTGCTGCACGGCTGGGCAAATTTCTATTCCATGCTTTCAGGATGGAAACGCGAGCCGGAGTATCAGGAGTAGGGGACAGGTGTCAGGTGCCGGGTCTCAGGAATAGCGGCTCGCGCCGGATTGCCTTAGACCAAACACCTGAGACCTGTAGTACTTAGTGCTTCATGCTGTCGTCATGCTTCATTTCGTCCTTCTGTGTGGCGTCTTTCTTTGCTTTCTTCGATTTCTTCTGCTTCTTGGACGAATCTTTCGCCATGTCGTCCTTCTTCATGGAGTCGTCTTTCTTTATGCTGTTGTCGTGCTTCATTTCATCCTGCTTCATGGCGTCGCCCGATTGCGCGAAAGCCAGGGCGCCGAACAGCATCACGGTCGACATTAGTTTTACAAACATACTTTTCATAGACACATATCTCCTGTTGTTGAATTGTTGTGGATTCGTCGCCCTGACTCCGCAGGGCCAGGCATGAGATGCGACGAGCAGATAAAAGTTACAGGGTTCCGGCGGCCAGAAATCGATGAGGTCAAAGAAAAAAGCCGCCACCAGATTTTCGCTGATGGCGGCAATCAAAGGAGCACGAGGAAAACTTGACTTGCAAAAATGTGAATAACCAAATTCGAGTTAGGCGCGCAGTTTGCGCCGCATCAGTCCTGCAATTCCGATCAGGCCCGTCGAAAGCAGCAGCAGGCTGGCGGGTTCCGGCGTGGCTATCGATCCTCGATAGCCTATGAATTCCTGCGGTCCGTGGCCCGGGCTCCCGCCGACCGGCGTGTACAGCACCAGCCCTTTAAACTCACTCGGTGGAGCGTGCTTCGCCAATAGCAGGGCATTGCTATCGAGGGCCAGCACCGCAGCGTCCGTCGTGATGCCTTTGACGAAAAGGTTCCAGACAGCCCAGTTGCCAACTTTGGCGTCAATCGTCCCATTCATCACGCCCATGAAAATGATGCCCGCCGCCTTGTAGTCCCTGATGTCCTTACCAAACAAGCCTTTTCCCGAAAGCAACCCGCTGACGTTCGCATTCCAACTCTCACCCGCCGAGATGTGGTTGTTGAACGAGTCACACATCATCGGAGTCGCCTTCCCACCGTTGATCGAAAAATAGTAGGGATAAGTGTAATAACCGCCGGAGACGTTCGTGCCGGGGTAAAGGAATGTCATGTTGACAGTGGCGGAATTGGCAGAGGCCAGGGTCGAGAGGGACAGGGCTACAACCAGCGACAACAGAAAGCGGCGACCTAGCACGGTGGCTCCTCCAAAAACAAAATCGATTTCGATTACTCTCGTTCTCGTCAAACTTTCCTGGCGGGGAGGATGCAACATAGAAGTGCAACCGCGATGCCAACAAGCGCACAAGTCTGTAGCTGCTGCTGCAAGCACTTGCAGACCGCGGGAATGGGAAAGTGAAAAAAGTTGCAGATGCATCGTGGCTACGGCGGAAATCAATCGGAGCTAATAACGATTGTTGGTAACTTCAGGTAATTGGAAGGAAGTAACCGGGCGATCGAGATACGGAAATTGTCAGGCGGTGAGTAGTTCCCACCCCAAAGCAATTCCGTTCGAGAGGTGATCACGCGCGGAGCCTTCGCCCACGTGCATGGCCAACATTCCAGCGAAGGAGCGGGGATTCGATTGGAATATCTGCATGGTGCGCCGCCGAATACGGCCGTGTCTGGCCATGAACAGCATCATGCGAGCCATCAGGGCGGGACGGCGAGTCAGCATTCGATGACCCTTCTGATAGCGAGCGAAGTCTCCGCTCGCCAGGCAATCGCCGAGCAACGCGGCTTGCCGAAAGGTCAGGCAGAGACCCTCTCCGGTGATGGCGTCCACTCCGCCCGAGGCGTCGCCTACCAAGACTGTTCGGCCACGAAACACGCGCCGCAATCTTCGGGTGACGGTGATCGCGCCCCGTTCACTGGAAGCGAGTTCAGCATTTTCGAGGCGTGCGCAAAGTTCCGGAAATTCTGCCAGCAGATTGTCTAGCCGCATCTTCGGGCTGGATGAGATCAGCGCCACACAAACTTCTTCGCGGCCGACGGGCGTAACGTAAACCTGGCAGTGAGGGCCCCAGTGCAGTTCCATGAAGCCGGTCCAGGGCGAAACGCGATAGTGGCGCCGGAACGCGAAGCGAAGGTTCTTTTTCGGTATTGCATCCAGTTCGTCTCGATCGAGCTTTGCCCAGCTGCGGACTCGGGAACTGCTTCCGTCTGCGCCCACAACCCAGCGCGCGCGCACCAATTCTCCCGCAACCAGCGCGCCTTCCGGATGAAGCCCGGTGACCGCCGCCTGCCACAGCATGTGAACGCCGCACGACGCCGCATGATTCAACAGGACGCGATGCAGATCGGTACGGCGGATTCCGTACGCGGTTCCGCGCGGGAACGCAGCCTCGGCTTTTGCACCGTCGCTCAAGAAACGAATACCGCGGAATGGATATCCTTCACCTTCGGGGATCGTGACGCCGAGCTGGCGCAGAGCCTCCACTCCGTCCGGCATCAATCCCTCGCCGCAGGGCTTGTCGATCGGCGGAACTGCGCCATCCGCGATCACCACACTCAAACCGTGGCGGCGCGCCGCGATAGCCGTCGCCAGACCGGCAGGCCCGCCGCCGATTACGAATACATCGACTGGATTCCTAAAACCACTCACCATAAGTCTCTTATCGACACATCATCTCTTACTTTTGATTTCTACCTTTAACGAGCCTCTTACCACTCCAGCAAAACGAATTCTGAGCAGAACCCGGGACCCATAGCAGCCAGCAAACCGAGAGTGCCGGGTTCCGGGCGACGATTCTTCATCACTTCTTCGAGCACCACCAGGACGGAAGCCGACGACAAATTTCCAGTCCTGCGCAAGCACTGCCATGAAACGTCGAGTTCACCATTCTTCAAGCCGAGCGCCTCTGCGGTTGCTTCCAGAATTTTCGGACCCCCGGTATGCAGCACCCAGCTGCCGATGTCGGCGCGAGTCAATCCGCGCTCCGCAAGAAAATCGTCGAGATCGTGTGCCAGGTTCTTTCGAACCAGATCCGGAATCTCACGAGAGAGAACAATGCGAAAGCCTTTCTCCGATACGTCCCAGCCCATCATTTCTTCTGTGTTGGGATAGAACACGGAGCGGGTTGCGAGGATGCTGGGGCCGGAAAGCCCGCAATTGGCGCCCGCGACGATCACGGCCGCGGAGCCGTCACCGAATAGTCCGGCCGAAATCAGGTTGGCCATCGAGACATCCTCGCGCTGCAGCGTGAGCGAGCAGAGTTCGACCGATAGCACTACGGCGATCTGATCGGGATAAGCACGCACATAATCGGCTGCTCGCGAAATGGCGGCTGCGCCCGCCACACAGCCCAGCCCGAAAATCGGAACGCGCCGAATGCTTCTGCACAATCCCATCTGGTTGATCAACAGCGCGTCAATCGATGGACTGCTGATGCCAGTCACGGAAACGAAAAAGAATGCGCCCAGATTTCGGCCATGCAAACCCGCGTCCGCCAGCGCGCCTCGAACCGCTTTCTCACCCAAGTCTTTGGCCGTCCGAACCCAGTGCTGGTTGGCCTCTCCCCAGGTTTTCATCTTCAGGTATTCTTCTTTGGGAAGGGAGAGGAATCGTCCGTCGACGCCCACATGACGGTGCAAACGCCGCAGCACGTGCGGGTTTTCGATCTGATCGCCCCAGTAATCCTGCAGGGCCGCCAGCAACATCTCCTGGGAATAGTAATGTGCGGGAAAGGCACTCGCCGCGCCGACAATTCGCATGTTTTTCTCGTTTCGGCGGCCCCTCGCAAGACCGTCGGCTATTTTCGCAGCCGGGGTATCCGAAGCATTCTATGCCGATCAAAACAGTTTGGATGCCGTTTGTGGTGTTAAAGTATGTCACTTGTATGTAACTTCAGAAAGGCGGGCTAATCAGTGAAATTCGTCATCGGGCTGCTACTCGGTCTTCTCCTTGTGCCCTTCGGGGCCTACCTCTATGTCGCAGGCGGCAGCGCTCCCGTTGCAACTACTGACTCCGACATACCCTTCGAAAGTTTTTTCGCGCACAAGGCTTTAAATGCGCGTATTAAGAAGGAGATGCCGAAGAATGTCCCCATTCAGGCAAACGAAGCCAATTACCTGGCGGGCGCCGACCTTTACAAGCAGCATTGCGCCGTTTGCCACGGTTTGCCGCTGGCACCGAAGTCGGCAATTGCAACCGGAATGTATCCGCATCCACCGCTCCTGTTCGAGGGGAAAGGCGTGACCGATGATGAACCGGGCGAAAGCTACTGGAAGATATTGAATGGCATTCGCCTGAGCGGCATGCCTGGTTTCAGCAAGTCGCTATCTGAAACTCAGATGTGGCAAATGGCGCTTTTGGTGGCCAATGCCGACAAATTGCCACCCTCGGTAAAAACCGTGCTAGTCGCGCCGATTGGAGTGAGCACGCCAGCGGCGAGCACACCGCCGGGGACGAGCGCACCACCCGCGCCGGCCTTTCCTAGTGCCGTGCCGCCAAAATAAGCTGGCTAAGGAACCTTGAAGGATTCGCCATGCCTTACGGGGCAAGCGAGCGCTAGCCCCGAGCCGTGTCTCGCGCTATCGTGTAGGCATGGCGTTTGGCCGTCCCAGAAAGCTCTTTACCGAAGCGGAGCTTTACGACTACGCCCTGGGTGCGCTCGGTCGCCGGATGCGCTCGGTCGCGGAACTCAAGCGCCTGTTGCGGAACCGGGTTGAGGCGGATACGGAAATCGGCAAGACGCTGGTAGAACTGATTGTCGTTCGCCTCAAAGACCACGGCTATCTGAACGACTCCAAATACGCGGCGGCTTTTTCGTCGTACCGCCGCGACAATGAGAAATTCGGACGCATGCGCGTCGTCAACGACCTGAAGGCCAAGGGAGTGCATGGCGACGTCATCGAGAAGGCGGTTTCTTCCGTCTATGACGACGTGAAGGAAGAAAATCTCGCTCGCGACTATCTCCGGCGAAAACGTCTGCAGAAACCTAAGGACAGAGACCAGAAACAGACGGCGCGCATCTTCCGCCAGTTAATGCGGGCCGGATTTGGATCGAAAACCATCTTCACCATACTGAAGAAATGGGATGTCGACGAGGAAACTCTCGCCGAGCTGGAGAACGAGACTTCCGAAGCTTCCCCCTGAGTTAAAACAACTGGAAACGAACTTTCGGCGAAATCAGGACATAATTGTTTTTTGCCACGATGCACTTCGCAGGGTTGCGCCCATCCCACCTTCTCTGATAGAACTTTCCACGATCCATGCAACTCCTCTGGAGGAACTATGAAAACGAAGTTCTCTTTGAAGTTCTCTTTGATGATGATCGCAGTAGCGCTACTGGCATTGACTGCATTCTCGTATGGCCAGGTTGGAACCGACGTGAAGGACGCAGCTAAGGATACCGGCAAAGCCACGAAGAAAGCAGCCGTGAAGACCGGCGAAGCCACCGAAAAAGCTGCCGACAAGACCGGCGATGCCACTGCGACCGCCGCCAAGAAGACGGGGCATGCCACCAAGAAAGCAGCCGTGAAAACCGGCGAAGCCACCGAAAAGGCGGCTGACAAAACCGGCGAAGCCACCGAGACCGCTGCCAAGAAGACGGGGCACGGCGTGAAAAAAGGCACCAAAGCAGTCGGCCACGAAATGAAGAAGGGCGCCGAGAAAACCGAAGACGTCGTGAAGTAATTCACGCGGTCGCGATCCTCTAGTCGTTCAGTTTTCGATCCGGTTGCGGAGCAAGTCCTCGACGTCGCCGATCTTGTCGCCGATCAGATTGATCTTGTGCGCCAGGCCTTGGATCTCGGTTTCGGCGCGGCGGTTTACTGCATAGTCGAGTTCGCCCCGCAACCGGTCTTTTTTATCCTGCCGGTTCTGGCTCATCATGATGACGGGCGCCTGAATCGCCGCCAGCATGGAGAGAAACAGATTGAGCAGGATGAAAGGATAGGGGTCCCAGGCGCGCGCGGCTAATCCTACGTTGAGCGAGGCATACGTAATCAGGACGATCGCGAACGAACCGATGAACGTCCAGGAACCGCCGAAACTGGCGACATGGTCGGCGACGCGCTCGCCCAACGTCTCTTTCTCCTCGATGACTTCGTTCGGGTTGCGGGCAGCGCGCACGCGCACCAGTTTTTGCGAGGAGTGAAACTGGCGTCCCAGCACGGCCAGCATATCCATTCCGGCCATGGGCTTACGCTGCAGCAGGACAGCAATATCGTGCCTGTCCACTTCGATGCAAACCGTGTCCTGGAGAGCGATCGCGCCCGACTGATGAACGGTTTCCTCCAGCATAGAAGCGAAACCGAAGAACTCTCCCTGGGAGGGCTCATCGACCACGACTTCCTGGTGGTCTTCGTCGACGGTTGTCACCCGCGCCATGCCGGAGACGACGACGTAAGCCCGGCCACCCGGTTCGCCGATCTTGTAAATTCGCTGCCGGGCGGCAAAGTGCTTGACTTCGACCTGGCCGGATAAAACGGCGATTTCTTCGTCATCGAGTAAGGCGAAGAGCGGAACTTGTCTCAGAATTTCTGGATTGCAAGGCATCGGATTCTCCCGGCACAGAATCTTCCCAAAGGGCCCTGCTGAGGGCCCTGCTGAGGATTGCATAACCAAATTGGTTGAGGCAATGGGAATGGTGGTTTCCCCGGTGTCTTCCGCTGTGTCCCGAAGCCTGCCCTGAGCGAAGTCGAAGGGTGCGCCCTGTGGTGAAGAATTGCCTTTCATTTAGAATTAAGTCCTCCATGCTCACAGGCTACGAAATTCGCCGCAAGTTCCTGGATTTCTTCATCCAGAAGGGACACCGCGAGGTGCATTCGTCTTCGCTTGTCCCGGCGAACGATCCGACGCTGCTTTTTACCAATGCCGGCATGAACCAGTTCAAGGACGTTTTTCTCGGTCTGGAAAAGCGCGACTATATGAGGGCGACGACTTCGCAGAAGTGCGTGCGCGCCGGCGGCAAGCACAACGATCTTGAAAATGTCGGCTTCACCAATCGTCATCACACGTTTTTCGAGATGCTGGGGAATTTTTCGTTTGGTGATTACTTCAAGAAAGATGCCATCGCCTACGCGTGGGAGTTGATTACTTCGCCGGAGTGGTTCGGGATTGATAAGGCGAAACTGTACGTCACAATTTTTAAAGGCGAAAACGGGGTCCCGCGCGATGCCGAAGCTTACGAACTGTGGCTCGGGCAAGGCGTTCCGAAAGATCGCATCTATGAGTTCGGCGCGAAAGACAATTTCTGGCAGATGGGCGACACCGGGCCGTGCGGCCCGTGCAGCGAGATTCACTACGACATGGGCGTGGCCGCTTCTGATCAGGCGCACACTGATTGCGCATTTGGCTGCGATTGCGGGCGGTATGTCGAACTCTGGAATTTGGTGTTCATGCAGTTCGACCGTGATTCGAGCGGCAAGTTGACGCCCCTGCCTAAGCCGTCGATTGATACGGGGATGGGATTGGAGCGACTGGCGGCCGTGCTGCAGGGCGTGATCTCAAATTACGACACGGACTTGTTCAATCCGCTGATTAACCGCGCTGCAACGCTCACTGGGGTAACCAAGACCACAGATTATCTAGCCGAGGTTGCGCGGGAGGTTTACAACAAGTCATCTGCTGCATCGCTCCGAGTCATCGCCGACCACTCGCGCGCGGCAACATTTCTTATCTCCGATGGCATGATTCCTTCGAATGAAGGCCGCGGCTACGTGCTGCGCAAGATCATGCGCCGTGCCATTACGCACGGCAGGTTACTCGGTCAAACGAAGCCGTTTCTGTACGAGATGGTCTTCGCGGTGCGCGATCTGATGCAGGAGGCCTACCCGGAGCTAAATGAGACCGCAGAGCGCGTGTCGAAGGCGGTGCTGGCTGAGGAGGCGCGCTTTGCCCACACGCTTGGCGTTGGCTTAGAGAAGCTAAACGATTTCGGCATTGGCTTACAAAAACTGAAAGACTTCGCGCAATCACCTGATCGGCTAAAAGGAACCACTGATGAAAACTTGGCACTGGTACTGAAGAGTTTCGGCTGGTCGGGCTCAAGTGACGAAGTCGCGGATTTACGACAAAGAGCGAGGAGGTTTCCCGGCGAAGAAGCATTCAAGATCTTTTCGACGTATGGAGTTCCTCGCGATTTCATCGAAGACTATTGCCGCGATGCTGGGCTTTCCTTTGACTCAGACGGATTTGAGAGAGCCTTAGCAGAAGAACAGGCTCGCGCCCGTGCTTCCTGGAAAGGCGCAGCAAAGCAAACGGCGAATCCCGCCTACCAGCAACTCCCAAAGTCCGCCTTCGAAGGCTATCGCCAAACTCGATCCGAGAACTGCGAAGTGCTGGCCATCATTAAGGGCAGTCAAGGCGCGCAGGAACTCAAGCCCGGCGAATCCGGCGAGATCATCCTCGATCACACGCCCTTTTACGCCGAGTCCGGCGGACAAGTCGGTGATCGCGGCTGGTTCTACTCCGACGATCACAACACTGTCGTCGCTGAAGTGACTGGATGCTACTACCCGGTCCAAGGAGTACGGGCGCATCAGGTGGTGGTAAAGAACCCACCCTCCGCAAAGAGCGCGGAAGGGTGGGGCACCCTCCGCGTTGGGCAGAAAGTGGATGCCGTCGTCGACACCGCAATTCGCGAATCCACTATGCGTAATCACACGGCCACGCATCTCCTTCAAGCGGGGTTACGCGAAGTTCTGGGCAAGCATGTGAAGCAGGCGGGATCGCTGGTCGCTCCCAATCATCTGCGCTTTGATTTCTCGCACTTTAGCGGCGTGGCCGAAGAAGAGCTGCAGGATATTGAAGACCTGATCAACAAAGAAGTCCTGCGCAACGAGCGCGTCGAGGTCATCGAGAACGTTCCGATTGACGTGGCCGTCAATGAATATCACGCGATGGCGCTGTTCGGCGAGAAATATGGCGACAAGGTGCGCGTCATCAAGATCGGCGATTTTTCGACGGAACTGTGCGGCGGCACGCACACCGCGCAGACCGGCGAGATCGGGCTGATCAAGATTTTGAAAGAGGGCAGCGTGTCGTCAGGCGTGCGGCGCATCGAGGCCGTCACCGGCGAAGGCTCGCTTCGCCACTTTCGCAAAGATCACGAACTGGAGAATGTTGTGGCGAGCCTTGTTGGGCCCACCCTTTCGCAAAAAACGCGAAAGGATGGGGCGTCCACAACCGCAGAGACGCTGGCTTCTCCTGCCGAAGCCTTGAAGCTGGAGCTCGACAAGAAAGACGCCGAAATCAAGCGCCTGGCGCGGGAACTCGATCAGGCGCGGATGAAGTCCGCATCGTCCGACACGGCCAACATCAGCGAAAAAGTGAAAGAAGTTCACGGTGTCAAAGTGCTTGCCCATCGTGTGGATAATCTCGAACGCGCACAGCTGCGGACGCTGGTCGATCAACTGCGTGACAAACTCGGTTCCGGGGTGGTGGTGGTGGGTTCGGCGGCGGACGGAAACGTCTCTCTGATCGCGGGCGTCACCAAGGATTTGACGAGCCGCATTCAGGCGGGGAAAGTTGTGGGTGCGGTGGCGGAGAAAGTTGGCGGCAAAGGCGGCGGGCGTCCGGACTTGGCCGAAGCGGGCGGGAAAGATGTGGCGGCGCTGGACTCGGCGCTGGCCGGGGTGTACAAGGTCGTGGAGTCGCTTTTGAGGTAGTTTTCCCTGTGGTCCTCTCTGTCCCCATGGGGGGAGAAAAAATCTTTACCACTGGGGACACAGAGGAGCACAGGGAAAACCATTGGGGCCCACAATGGATGATCGTATCCATTTCATCGAGCACAAGGGCAAGCAGATTCTGCTCTTCGACTTTTCGCATGCCAATGCACACGAGATGCAGCTTCTGCTGGAGCAGGTGCGGATCACGGTGGCGCAGCACGCGCGCGAATCGCTAGTCACGCTCGGCGACTTCACGGGCGCCACAGTGGATCACGCAGTCGCTACCAAGCTTAAAGAAGTGCTGACGCTCGATCGTCCGTTTGTGAAGAAGACGGCGTGGGTCGGCACGGAGAGTGTCCCGCACGCGTTCATGGAAAACTTCGAAAGTTTTTCCCAACGCGAGATTGTGACGTTCAAAACACGGGAAGAGGCAATGGACTGGCTGATGGGAGAGTAGGTCGCAGGCGTTAGGTCTCAGGTCTCAGGAAAGTCGAAGTATTTTGACGTAGCTATCTAAGATAGCTATAATCGGAACATGCAAGTCAGCGTAGCAGATGCCAAGAACAAACTGCCGGAATTGATTAAGGCGGTCGAGGATGGAGAGCCGGTCACCATCTGCCGCCGGGGTGTGCCTATAGTGGACATTGTGCGCACGAAAAAGCCGACTCGTAAGAAACGAATGCTGGGGACACTGAAGGGCAAAATCCAGGTGGTCGATCCGGACTGGTGGAAGCCGATGACCGAGGATGAGGTGGAAGATTTCCTCGCGGGGCGTAGGTAGATTCAACGTGCGCCTGCTTCTCGACACAGCAATTCTGATCTATGCGGTCGAGGCGCCGGAGCGGCTCAGCAAGCGCGCGGCGGCCACGCTGGAGAATCCGGGAAACGTTCTTGAGTTAAGCGCAATTTCCATCACCGAGATTGCAATCAAGACATCCTTGGGTAAGCTGAGGGTCACGGCCGCAATGGCGCGTCAGGCGGTTCAGGACCTCGATATTCGCATACTGCCATACACGGGCGAGCATGCCTTGCGATTATTCGAACTGCCGCTTCATCATGGCGATCCCTTTGATCGCCAAATCATCGCTCAGGCATTGTGTGAGAAGATCCCCGTAGTGACGCCTGACGAGAAATTCAGGTTGTACAGCGGAATCAAGATTATCTGGTGACGGGCATGTCAGGTCTCAGGTGCCAGGTCTCAGGAAATGCTTTATGACCCGAGCCAATCGCGTCGCCAAATCAGGAGACCCGTAAGTTTCCACGAAGAGATTTTCCTGAAACCTGACACCTGATTTTTTAGCTTCTCCACCTCAATGTAACCGGCCCCGTCAGCGGGTGTCTGAACTCTCCGCCACTCTTCTTCACTTCCAGCATGGCGTTCTTTAAACCGAAATACCACTTTGCGGGGCGGTCGGCGTCGTCGATCAGCATCAGGTGCGGGTTGTGTTTCAGGCCTTCGGACTGGAGTTCCATGGTGCGGCGATCCTGCTCCACGAATTTTGCAAAGACGAATTTCAGAAGCTGCGGACCGAAGGGGAGCCAGCGGAACAGGTTCCAGGCGGCTACTACGTCGATGCGGCACTGGCTGCGCGTGATCGGAGTCACGGTGGTCAGGCTGGAGAACCAGTACTTGCCGGCGCGAATGGTTTCCGACCGCAGGTTCGGCAGGACGAAATCGATCGTCGTGGTAATCGAATCGGCGTCGGCGTAGAGGCGCAATAGTTTGTAGGGAGCACTGTTGGAACTGGGCGTATGCGCGCTCATGCGAAATCCGTAGGGGATGGGTTCGAAGTTTTTCTGCTTTTCGTGAATTGATTTTTGCGAACGCCACCACCATGCCTGATGGACGAAGGGACCATGCGCGGGATCCATCAGGCCGATGATGCCGTGGTCGACGGAGCAAGGCAGGTCGGCGGTGAGATACGCGAGTTTGTAATGCTCGCTGAATTTCGGAATCTCGGGGGCGGGAGTGGACGCGGGCGCGGGCTTCGAGAATCCAGCGCCGGCTGGGCCGGGATCAGGAATGAAGACCCAGATGAAGTCGTCGCGCTCTTCGCAGGGATAGCTGCCGGCGTAGATGCGGTCGATTTTCAGAGTCTGCTCCGGGACGAGCGACGGAATCAGCTTGCACTGACCGGAGTGGGCGTCAAATCTCCAGCCGTGATAAGAACATTCGACTTGTTGGCCGTCGAATTGCCCGCAGGAAAGGGGCATTCCACGATGGGGGCAGGCGTCGCGCAGGGCAAAAGCTTTGCCTTGCTGGTCCCGACCAATGACAAGTGGTTGTTCCAGCAACATGGCCTTCGTGAGCTGTCCGCGACGAAGACGAGCACCCGGCAGCGCGCGGTACCAAAACCCGAAGAGCATGAGCGCGTCGGGCGTCTGGGACTGAAGTGGAGAGTCGTCAGGCATTGGACAGGTGAGGATACCGCAGCGGGTGCAAAATCTAAACTCTGAACCGCTGAGACGCGGAGAACGCCGAGAAAGGCGAAAACCTTAACCACAGAGGACACAGGGGAACACAGAGGGACAGAGGGGAACACACAGAAAACTCTCAAACTCTTAGAACGCGACGAACCTATGCGCGCTGTCCGGAGCGCAGACGCGTTCGTAGTTGGAAGTAGGTTCCCCGCGCTACGCCAGGCTGCTCGATGTGGGTCAGGAAGAGCTTGCGCAGGGCGGCGGTGGTCAAGCGTCCCTCGATATACGCGTCATAGAGATCGGTGCCTGTGAGATATCCAAGTTGCTGGGCGACGTATTCGTACTTGTGGCCGGTGAAGTCTGGAGCCTGCGCAGCGCGGCCGTTGGTTTGACGATGTTGGGTCAGGAAGTCGAGAGCTGCGACGGCGTCGGCGAAGGGCAGCGAAGTCTGGTGTTCGAGATCGTCACGAGTCACGTCGAACAGATTCGCAATGTCGGCATCGCGGAGAGCGGGACGCGCGGGATACAAGATGCGCGATCCAAAAAAGGCGAGCGCATGCTCGAAGACGGCCACATAAAACGCATCGTCACGATCTAACGAGGATACGCCTGGCGGGCCGACCGGTGCGGCGTGCTGGGCCAAAGCTTTGCCATTCGAGAGATTCGGCAATCCGCGACAGGCTTGATGAAGGAAGCGGGTGGCATCCTCCGCGGAAGAGGTCATGTGAAACTGACGCACATATACGGCGTTAATCGGCGTGAGGTAGACGCTCCCGCGCTCGCGGACCTGACGCAGCAGCGATCGGCGTTGTTCTGCGGTGAATCCCTTGCGTGACAGCAGGCGCCGCAGAAGCGCGTCCGATCTGCGCGAATGGACTTCGGGCATCAAGTCGACCAGGAGCTTGGGCTGCGTGGTGTTGTGCGCCGAGTATTGGTTTATGCCCAGAAAACGCACCATGCCCTCGATCAGGTTGTAAAGCGTAGGGCCGAGGTCGGGCGCGCTATGGTCATCGCGTCCCCAGCGATCGAGACAGAGGCGGTAGTTTTCGTATTTCTCCAGCGGCGTGGCGTTGAAGACGCACAGAACATTTTCGCGGACGTCTTTACGGACCTGGACCGCTTCAACGTGGTCGTGGGCTTCTCCAGCGGCGAGCCAGTAGAGAGCGTCAACGTTCAGCAAAACGGTGAGCACGGGTTCTGCGGGAAGCTGCTGCTGTAGCAGCGCCGGCAGATGTTGAGGTGCGAGGTGCGACTCTCCGAACAACACCAGGATGAGCGCGTCCGGATTGCGGCGGCGAAGTTCGGCGACCTTATCGGCGGCGTGGCGGTCACGGGCTCCAATCTTGCGCAGGTCTTCGCGAGGCATGCAATCCAGCCCGTAGATGGTGGCGCCACGGTCACGGGCGGCGGAGAGCAGTTCGAAAAATGGAGCCCAATCGTATCCCCAATCGAGTTCGAAGCGGATGCGTTGGCGCAGCTCGGCTTCGTCAATTTCGCCGCGTAGCCATTCGTCGAGAATGTGCTGGTCGCGGGAAAAAATCGTTTCCACTCCCAGTACTATAGGTCGCCCGTGGAATTCGAAATCGCGGAGGAGCGAAGCCAGATAGCGCTGCGAGTTTGGCAGGGCATGATAGTCGCCGACCAGAACGATTCCAGACTTGGCGATTTCGTGCCGGACATTATTGGAGCCTAGAACTTTCTGGTAGGAGCAATAAGCATCGCGAAAGTCGCGCAGATATTTGCGTCCGCCGGCCGGATCCATGGCGCGGATCTGCCGCTCGACGCTGGCGATGGCGTGGAGTTGAGCGGCACTGCGCCGCGATCGTAGAATGCCGGTGGTTGCCATAAATTCGTCGTTGGTCGTTGGTCTTTGGTCGCTGGTCCTTGGTCGTTCGCTATTCGCTTCGAGCAGGGACGAAAATGAAAATTACAAATCAGCCACCTTCTTCGCCGCCTTGACTTGCTTATCACTCGTCCCTATCCTCAGTTTTCGAGGCCGCGCATTGGATGCCTCGTGGAGCGCCAACTTTGCCTCTCACGCCGGAAAACCTTACTGTTGCCACTACCGGCGCCAGCGGGTCGGTATTTCTCAAATACTTTCTACTGACCGTGGAACGCGATCCTCGGGTAAAGACAGTAAACTTCATCGCTTCTGACAGCGGCCTGCGCGTCATGGCCGAGGAGCTCGGTGTCGAAGGCCGTTCTGATCTCCTGCGTCAAATCATCGGCGCGGCTTCGACAAAGATTCAGCAGCAGTCCAACACCGATATCGGCGCCAACGTGGCCAGCGGGTCATATCCTTCGGACGCGATGGTCGTGATCCCTTGCAGCGTCGGAACCCTTGGCCGCATTGCCAACGGCACATCTTCTCGCCTGATCGAACGCGCCGCCGATGTGAGTCTTAAAGAGCGCCGGCCGCTCGTGTTGTGTGTTCGCGAGACGCCGCTGAACAAAATCCACATCCGCAACATGTCGCTGGCGGCGGACGCGGGAGCGACGATCTTCCCCCTAGTCCCAACGTTCTATAACCACCCGTCGAGCGCCGATGAGATGGCACAGGAATTCGCGAATCGGGTGCTGGCGCATATAGGGCTGGCCCAACAAAATGCGTACCGGTGGAAGGGCTGAAGAGAGTTCTCAGTTCTCAGTTCTCAGAAAAACCCTGGTTCCATGGTTCTAATAGCTTTACTGAGAACTGAGAACCGAGAACTGAGAACCTTTCTTGAAAGATCGATGACTCGGGGAAGCCGCTCCTGCTTTGCAGGGATGCTTTCAGTCTAGGGAACAGGCAGTAACGAAGGTAGGTATCTGGCGGGCATGTACTGCGAGTGCCAAGCAGTTCTCGGTTCCCGGTTCTCAGTTCTCAGAAACACCTTTCCGCGTTTCCACAGGTTTTTCTGAGGACTGAGGACTGAGGACTGAGGACTGCTCCTAGAAATTCTGCCGGTTGGGGCGGTTTTTCTTTGTGACTCTGCCTACGGTCTGATACAACGCTACCACCCAGGGAACGATCAGCGAAAATATCAGGCGCGCGGCGATCGCTCGCATGGGAGCTTTTCGGATGTCGGTCCAGTCCAGCCTGAAGGCAAAATAAATTTCCAGCGCGAGCACGCACAACAGCGGGATGCACGAGTAAACGAGCGCGAGAATAGCAAGGATCTCGGCGAGGCAGCGAGCCATGTTACGCCATAAGCGGGCCGAGCGTCCGCCTAAAACGCCGTCGGTTACGGAATAGCTGATCATCTGCCGGAGCGCCGAGCGGAACGTGTGGCGCGGCTGGTAAGACGCCTTGGCGCGCTCTGGAAAGGCAGCGGCTACAAGCTTGCGGGCTCTGGAATCGAATACCGTATCTTCTCCGAGGAAGACACTTTCCGGGAATCCGCCGACGCGCTGCCAGAGCTCTTTGCGGAAAGCCATGGAGCGGGCGGTGCAGGACTTGGTTGTTGCGTCGGCGTTTAATTTGACGCCGAAGAAAGGCGCCGAGGCAATGTCCCAGACGGTGGAATTCGCTGCGTCGATGTACGACCCGCCAACCGAATACTGAGAGTCGCCCGTAAAAATCGGCGCTGTGAGGTTGGCGAGCCAGTCTGGATCGTAGGCGCAGCCGGCATCGGCGCAGGCGACGATAACGGAGGAGGCTGCGGCGATTGCGACATTGCGGCCGCGTGCGATTGGTCCTGGAGAGCGCTGCAGGTTGCAGCTTTCATCGCGGATGGGAACGAGGGTCGGGTATTTCTCCCTGGCGGCTAGGAGACGCTCCCAGGTTCCGTCGGTGGAACCGCCATCGACGATAATGACTTCGGCGGGAGCGAGAGTCTGCCGCATCAGACTCTCAACCAGTGAGTCGATGTCCTCGCTCTCATTGAGAACGGTGGAAGCCACGCTTACGGCCGGCATGTTCAGCGGAACTCCACAGTGATGGTTTTCATTAGTCTATGCGGGAAGGCGCGAAGGCCGGCGCGGACCCGAAACCAGTGTAACCGCGAAAATCAGTTCTCAGTTCCCAGTTCTCAGTAACAGCGCGGCGCTTTTCACCGAGAACTGCGAACTGAGCATTATTGCCTCTTCCGGCACTCCACGTCCGTGCTGTTGACGCCGAGGCGCCTTTTTTTGTAATCTGCGTTTACACCGGAAAGGAGGTGGTCGGATGACAATTTCTGATAGTCACAGTAGTACCAGACCAGGTGAGGTGGCTGAGTCTTAGGGCGGTTGCTCTAAGGGGAGTTCTCGAGGAACCTTTGGTCGGGGGAATCGGGAACGATCTCTCGCAAACAATCCGTGAGTAGGGGCTGGATCCGCCGGGCACAAGCTGTGCCAGGCGCCGGAGTGAGCGAGGGGCCACGAGAGTGACCACCTCAGTCAATCCCAAACAGTCCACCGGGCAGCCCGCAGGCTGAAGAGCTTGCGGGCTGTTCTTTTTTCAGGTGTCAGGTGTTAGGTCTCAGGTTTCAGGAAAAGCGGTTCGCGCGAGGCTCCCCTGAGACCTGCCACCTAAGACCTGAGACCTGCCCTATGGATGACAAGCACTACCGGGCCCGGATTACCAAGCGCACGGATTTCGCGCCCGATCTGTGGATGATCCGCATTGATCCAGGGGCGGAGTTCAACTTTGCTCCGGGCCAATACGCAACCCTTGGGATTCATCAGGACGTGCGACCCCTGGAGCGTCCCTACTCGATCGTTTCATCTCCCTACGAAAAGGAACTGGAATTCTTTTTTGAACTGGTGCCGCACGGCGACACCACGCCTCCATTGTACGACCTTCAGCTGGGCGATGAAGTTCTGGTGCGCAAAGTTGCGAAGGGGCGCTTCACATTCGATACCTCACAACCCAAACGCACGAACCACCTGATGGTGAGCAGCGTGACGGGGATCGCTCCGTTTGTCAGCTATGTGCGAACCCTGTTCAAGGATTGGAAAGATGGCACCTTTGCGGGCGACCACAAATTATTTCTGTTGAACGGCGCGAGCCGGTCGTGGGAATTCGGTTATCGCGAGGAACTGGAAAACTTTTCGAAACAAGCCCCGTGGTTTCGCTGTGTTTTCACGGTGAGTCGTCCCTGGGAGGATGACAGTTGGAAGGGCGAGGTCGGCCGCGTTGACGATCTGATTCGCAAGTACGCCGACCAGTGGGGGCTCGTCGGGGCGAATAGCGTGGGGTATCTGTGCGGGCATCCGGAGATGGTCGAGCACGTGAAGGGCATCCTGAAGCGAATCGGTTTCCAGAAAGAGAACTTGAAGGAAGAGGTTTATTGGGTGCCGGCGAAATGATTTCTCGTCATTGCTGTTCAGCGGGAGCGAAGAAGACCAGGACTTCGAGTTCTTCCTGAACATCGTAGAACCGATGCTCCAGTTCAGCTTCGACGAAAATAACTGACCCCGCGCGCACCTCGGCGTGGTCGGGACCGATTTGCATGCGGGCCCGTCCCCGGACGACGTAGTAAATCTCGTCTTCGCGGTGCGGCTTCTGGGGATCGGTCCCGCCTTTCGGCAGAACATAAACGCCGGCGCTCATGGCAGGGACGCGAAGGAATTCGAGGTACAGTTTGTTCCTTGCCCGCTGGCGAGTCAGATCGTCGATATGGAAGAAGTGGGTCATAAGGAACAGTTCTCAGTTCCCGGTTCTCAGTCGCATTAGGATAGAGAAGCTCGCCTCGGATTTATAGATGTTACTGAGAACCGAGAACTAACCCACCGCGCCGTGAAAAAAAATGTCCGTATACTGCTGCACCAGTGCGTCCCCGGTCAGCGGGCCGCTGGACTTGTACCACTGATAGATCCAGTTGATCATGCCGACCAGGGCAAAGGCGGCCGCCCGCGGCGTGACTGGCGATGGGGAATTATGTTTGCGCTGGACGTCGGCGATGAGGTTCTCGACAAAATGCAGGTAGTCCTTCTTTCGGCCGTTGATCTTGCGGCGGAGCGCCGGTGGCAGCGGATGGTTCTCGTGCAGCATGACCGTGATCTCGCGGTCTTCGGGACTGAGCACAACCTGAATGTGCAGCCGGATCAGCGTGCGCAGACGCTCTTCGCTTCCTTCAATGCTGGTTCCCTCGATGCGGCGCACCACATTGATGACCCGTTCCTCGGTGATCTCCATGGCATGCGACATGATGTGAAACAGGATTTCGTCTTTCGACTGGAAGTGGTGATAGAGGCCGCCCTTGGAGAGCTTGAGCGCGGCGGCCACATCGTTCATGGAAGTCGCATCGTATCCCTGCTGTTGAAAAAGGCGCGCGGCGGCACGCAGGATTTCCTGACGTGGTTCCTGCCTGGGTTCTTGGCGATGATCGACAGCAGCTTCGCGAAGCATCCAAAGATGGTATCGCGGAATGGGGCTTGAGGTCATTGGAATCATTGAATCATTGAATCATTGAATCATTAGGTCAATGACTCGATGTTTCAATGATTCAATTATTCCGTTCTCCAACGGAACCGCATCACCGCCACCACGCCGAACAACAGCGTGAAGAGCAGCAACACACCGATGGGCGCAAGCGCCGAAGAGAATCCCAATCCGCGCCAGGTCATGCCATCCAAGCCATCCATCGCCCACCGGGTCGGAACGACCACGGTCAATTTCCGCAGCCAGGCCGGAAAGACAAAAGTAGGCACCCACGCCCCGCCAAGCATCACCATAATGAGCGTCGCCATGATGGAGTAGCCGCGTGTGGCTTCGACCGTCTCACCGAGCGCGGCGACCATGAGGCCGAAGGCGGCGGTCATCAACGAAAATGCCGCGCAGACTCCCACAAAGCCCGCGAAGCTGCCGCGGATGTGGACGCCAAACACAACCCGGGCGAAGCCGAACAGCACCAGCAGAATAAATCCCGCGATTACGGAAGCGCTCACCGTCCTGCTGCCGAGCAGCATGGTTCGGGAGAGAGGCGCGGCGCGAAGGCGCTGCCAGAGCCCGCTCTGCCGCAGCATAAGCAGCGCGATCCCGACATCAAGGCCCATGAAGAGGATGAACTGAACCCCCATCCCTGAGAACGCGTGCGCGTAACCGTTGTACTCGATGTCTTGCCCCGATGTGATCGCTTGCTCTCGCGTCCCATACGGCATCGTCAGACCGCCGGATAACTCACGTTGCCCAGACGCTCCCTCGCGTTCTCGGTGTTCATTTTGGCGTTCGTTCAACGCGTTCACGCTACCCAGCAGATCGCGCAGAGCCTTGCGGTCTTCCGCTGAGATCCGAGGATTGTTCTCTACTTGTGTAAGCGACTCGTTCACCATTTCGCGCCCGGCTTTTCCGGTGAACATCTCTTTGCTTACGGTCTGCATCACTGCGCCGCTCAGGATGCCCCTTACCATGCCGAGTTCCACGTTGTGGGAAGGGTCGTACAGCACACCGAGTTCAGGTTTGTTTTCGCCTGTGAACAGCGCGTGTCCGGCATCCTTGCCGAAATCTTTGGGGATGACGATCGCGACCGTCGCCTTGCCCTTGCGAACCGCCTCGCGCGCCGCGTCCAGCGTGGCCGGCTTTACATCGAGGTTCTTATCGCCGCCGAGTTGGGTGATCAGGCTCCGAGAGATGTTGCTCTCGTCCTGGTCAATCACCAGCACCGGGACTTTGCTCGTCTCCGCCTTGCCGCTTTGCCCGCCGAACAGGAATCCAAAGAACGAGGCCAATACGATGGGCACCAGCAAACCGACGATCACCGCTTTGCGGTCGCTGAAAAACAGTTTCAGATCTTTTCGCACCAGGGCCAGAAATGGAATCATTACGAGTCTCGGAGGCTCCTTCCGGTGAGAGTAAGAAAGACGGTCTCAAGATCCGGTTGCTCGCTCGAGACATGGTGATAGGAATGCCCGTTCTCGGCCAGCCAGCGAAGAACGCCGGGCGCGCCGCGCGAAAGGTCGTGAACTCCGACTCGCAGAGTGCCTTCCTGCAAGTCACAGGACTTCACCATAGGAAGCGCCAACATCTGCTCCGGCCTGAAACCGTCCGCATCATCCAGATCGATGGCAATCACATTGGTGACGGGCAACAGCTTGTGCAGTCCTTGTAAGGTGTCGTTGGCAATCATCTTCCCGTGATCGATGATCACGATGCGGTCGCAGAGGCGCTCGGCCTCTTCCATATAGTGCGTAGTGTAGATGAGGGTTTTGCCGCGCTTCTTCAGGGCCTCGAGGTTATCAAAGATGGCATTGCGGCTTTGCGGATCAACACCGACCGTCGGCTCATCGAGCAAAAGAATTTGTGGATCGTGAAGCAGGGCCGCCGCCAGATTCAAACGCCGCTTCATGCCTCCGCTGAAGGTTTCCACTTTGTCGCCGGCGCGATCGGAGAGTCCCACCAGATTCAGGACGTCGTCGATTGCCTGCTTAGCCTTCGCACCGGCGAGCGAGTAAAGCGCCGCGAAAAAAGTCAAATTGTCGCGGGCGGAGAGCTTGTCATAGAGCGCCATGTCCTGCGGGACGAGTCCGATCTTCAGCTTGACCGGGTCGGTGTCACTCTTAACCTGTTTGCCTTCGATGAGGACCTCGCCGGAATCCGGGCTGAGTAATCCCGCAATCATGGAGACGGTCGTCGTTTTACCGGCTCCGTTCGGCCCGAGCAAGCCGATAGTCTCTCCGCGATCAGCGCGAAAACTGACGCCGGTGACGGCAACCAGCTTTCCGTAATTCTTCGTTAGGTGTTTCACTTCAAGCATGGATATGGCTGAGGAGTGTACCACTATCAGGTTTGGAATTGATCAACGGCACGCGGCTGCGACTCCGGACGTTTTAGTCCAAGAAGTTTCCTTTGTGTACCCTCGTGTGCTTGGCGGTTAATGGTTTCCCCACGACCGAAATAGGGTAGTGGGCTACTTTGAATTTTGATCCTCGCTGTAGCAGGTACAGGTCGAATCGCGCTTGCAATCTTTGAGATGAACTCCGCCCCTCTTTCCCGTCCCGTATTTAAGGACGAGAGCTAAGATGACGATTATTATTAGGGCCGTCATTTACGCCGCTCTTTCCGCCCTCCGCTGTTCGTAGGCTTCCCAGAGGGCTACAAGGTCCTCTACGCTCCAGAGCCGATCCGTGACGCCTGCGGCCATAGCTGGCGACACGCGAAGTGTACGATGAATTTTGAGGAAGTTGTAGGCGAAATAATTGAGTGCCGTAGCCGCCGCGTGATTCTCTAGTTTGCGCGAGAAGCCATTCGAGAGGCGAGTGTAGCGCCGCATCGTAGTGCGAACCGTCCAATTCTGACGCTCCACAAACGAAGTCGAAACGTGCTTTGGGTCTGGGTTTCCGCTCACGTCTTTCGTTGAGCAGCCGATACACTTTGCGGGAGAATAGCGAGTCTCGTTTTCCATCGGAGAACGATAGACCTTGTGAAGCTGTGCGAAATCCACTTCCGAACCGAAGGCATCTTCGATCACATTTACATAGGTGCGTAGAGCGTCTGTAGTGATCTGCACGGTAGTGGGCTACTTTGAATTTTGATCCTCGCTGTAGCAGTCGAAATAGAGCTGGGTTGACACCAGCAGGGCGAAGTCGGTAGCATCTCTTAAACCGACCGATCGGTCGGTTCATTGCTCAACATACGTAAGGAGCTTCCCAGTGGCCACAGTTTTTTATCAGAACGATGCCAATCCTTCAGCGCTGAAGGGAAAAACCATTGCCGTTTTCGGATACGGTTCGCAGGGACACGCGCAGGCGCAGAATCTGCGTGACAGCGGATACGACGTCATCATCGGCCTCGATCCCGAGCGCGGTTCCGCCACGCAAGCGCGCGCGGATGGAATGACCGTGGTCGCTCCCGCCGAAGCCGCCAAACGCGCCGACTGGATACAGATTCTCACGCCCGACGAGACCCAGGCGGAATTCTACGAATCGGCTATCAAGCCGCATCTGCACAAAGGTAAAATTCTCGGCTTCTCGCATGGCTTCTCGATTCACTTCAAGACCATCGAGCCTCCGAAAGATGTGGACGTGGTCATGATCGCGCCGAAGGGCCCCGGCCATTTGGTGCGGCGTGTGTATTCGCAAGGCGGCGGTGTGCCCTCGTTGCTGGCCATCCACCAGGATGCGAGCGGACGCGCCCATGAATTCGCGCTCAGCTACGCGCACGGCATCGGTTCGACCCGCGCCGGTGTTTTGCAGACGACTTTCAAGGAAGAAACCGAAAGCGATTTGTTTGGCGAACAGGCGGTACTCTGCGGCGGATTGACTTCGCTGATGGAGAAAGGTTTCGAGACTCTGGTGGCGGCCGGATACGCTCCTGAGATTGCCTACTTCGAGTGCGTGCACGAGATGAAGTTGATCGTCGATCTGATCTACGAGGGCGGATTGAGCCGTATGCGTTATTCGATTTCGAACACGGCCGAGTACGGAGACCTCACCCGCGGCGAAATGGTGGTCGGAGATACGACGCGCAAGGCGATGAAAGAAGTGCTGGCAAAAATCCAGGACGGCAGCTTCGCCAAAGAATGGATCGCAGAGAATAAGAGCGGCGGCAAGAATTTTGCCAAGCTGCGCGAACGCGAGAAGCAGCATCCGATTGAAAAAGTCGGTGAGCAGTTGCGAGCAATGATGTCTTGGCTGCCGGCAGAGAAAAAGAAAGCAGCTGAGGCAAAGCCGGCAGAGCCGAAGGTAGTCAACGCATAGAAGAAAGTTCTCAGTTCTCTGTTCTCAGAAAAATCTCCGGCTCTCACTGAGAACTGAGAACCGGGAACTGAGAACTAGCACCTGAGACCTTGCCGCCACTCGGCTACACTGTCTGCACTACTCATGGATCTCAAACATCGCAGTCGCAGCATCACGGACGGGCGCGACCAGGCTCCGGCGCGGGCCATGTACAAAGCCATCGGCTTCACCGACGCCGATCTAGCCAAGCCGCTCATTGCCGTCGCCAACACGTGGATCGAAACCATGCCCTGCAACTTCCACCTGCGCCGGCTTTCGGCCAAGGTGAAAGAAGGCATTCGTGCCGCCGGCGGCACGCCGATGGAGTTCAACACCATCGCCATTTCTGACGGCGAGACCATGGGCACCGAAGGGATGAAGGCGTCACTAGTCAGCCGCGAGGTGATTGCGGACTCCATCGAATTAGTCTGCCGCGGACAGCTGTTCGACGCCGCCGTCTGCGTAGTAGGCTGCGACAAGACGACCCCCGCCGCAGCCATGGCGCTGGCGCGCATGAACCTGCCCGGCCTCGTGCTTTATGGAGGCACGATTGCCGCCGGAAGATTTCGCGGCAAAGACGTCACCATTCAGGATGTGTTCGAGGCAGTGGGCGCGAATGCCGCCGGCAAGATGAGCGACGCCGATCTGCTGGCGCTGGAAAACGTAGCGTGCCCTGGAGCAGGCGCCTGTGGCGGCCAGTACACCGCAAACACTATGTCCACGGTCATGGAACTGATCGGCCTTTCGCCCATGGGATTCAACGCCATTCCAGCCATGGACCCGCGCAAGGACGAAGTCGCGTTCCGTTGCGGCGAGGTGGTGATGAATCTTCTGAAGCTGGGAATTCGTCCCAGCGATATTCTGACGCACGCTGCATTTGAGAACGCGATAGCCGGCGTAGCCACCACAGGAGGCTCTACCAATGCTGTGCTCCACCTGCTGGCGATCTCGCGAGAAATGGGACTGCCGCTGGAGATCGACGATTTTCAGCGAGTCAGTGAACGCACGCCCCTACTCGCCGATCTCAAGCCTGCGGGAAAATATGTAGCAGCCGACGTGGACGCTGCGGGCGGCATTCCGGTGATCGCCAAAAGGCTGCTCGACGGCAAGTATGCGAACGGCTCAACGATGACCGTAACTGGAAAGACATTTGCCGAAGAAGCAAACGCAGCGAAGGAGACTCCCGGCCAGATGGTGATCGCTCCATTAAGTAAGCCACTGAAAGCCACAGGCGGCCTGGTGATCCTGAAAGGCAACCTGGCTCCCGGCGGCGGAGTAGTAAAGATGAGCGGCCACGAACGCCAGTCGCACACCGGCCCGGCGCGCGTCTTCGATTCCGAAGAAGCTGCGATGCAAGCTGTGACCAGCAAGCAGATCAAGTCTGGAGATGTAGTGGTCATCCGGTACGAAGGTCCCAAGGGCGGCCCCGGCATGCGCGAAATGCTAAGCGTCACCGCGGCGATTGTAGGCGAGGGTTTAGGCGAAAGCGTAGCGCTGATCACCGACGGCCGCTTCAGCGGAGCAACTCGCGGCCTGATGGTGGGCCACGTAGCGCCAGAAGCGGCGCTGGGCGGTCCGATAGCCGCGATTCGCGAAGGCGACAAGATCACCATCGACACCAAGATTCGAAGGCTGGAACTTGAAATATCCGACGCCGAAATCACGCGCCGCATGGCCGAATGGAAACCTCCCGCCTCCCGTTACAAAACCGGAGTATTCGCTAAGTACGCAGCGCTGGTGAGGTCGGCTTCAGAAGGCGCCATTACAACCCCCTCCCACTAGAGTCAGTCCGGGCAAGAAAGCACCCGCTATAGCGCTGGCAGCTGGTACTTGGCTAGACTTGCTCTCACTTACCAAGGAGAAAGCGAATGTCGAAAGTAATCGTGCGTTTCCTTGCCATCCTGGGCGCTCTCTGGCTGATTGGAATGGTCATCGTGTTGGTGGCTGTGATCGGAGCGAAAGGCAAGGTTCCCTCCAAGACGATTCTCGAAGCCAATTTCGAGCAGACGTTTCTGGAGGACGCCCCGGACACGCCGACGGCGCGGTTGATGTTGACCGAGAAACAGACGCTGCGCGACGTGGTGGATGCCATCGACCGTGGAGCGAGTGACGATCGCGTCGTCGGCATGGTTGCCAAAATCGGCGCGGCTCCGATGGGAATGGCGCAGACTCAGGAGATTCGCGACGCGGTCCAGAGATTTCGCGCTCACAAGAAATTTACCGTCGCCTACGCGGAGACTTTCGGTGAGTTTGGTCCGGGCAATGGCGCTTATTATCTGGCGACGGCGTTTGATCAGATCTATCTGCAGCCGTCGGGCGATGTCGGACTGACGGGCATCATCATGGAGTCGCCATTCATCAAGGGAACGCTCTCCAAGCTGGGCGTGACCTTTCATGGCGATCACCGCTACGAATATAAGAACGCGCTCAACTTTTTCACCGAGACCAAGTACACAGGACCGCACAAAGAAGCGATGAACGCGATCATGACGTCATGGTTCAACCAGATGAAGGACGGCATCTGCCAGGCGCGACAGATTGCACCGGAGAAATTCCAGTCGATCGTGGACGCGGGACCTTATCTGGGCAAAGAAGCCGTCGCAGCGAAACTGGTGGACGCGGTTGCTTATCGCGATGAGGTCTACGGCAAGGTGAAAACACAGGCTGGCGATGGAGCGGAGCTCCTCTACCTGGAGAAATATCTGCATCGCGCCGGGCGTCCGCACGACCATGGCAAGACGGTCGCGTTGGTGTTCGGTGTCGGCGGCGTCACTCGTGGCAAGAGCAATTACGATCCCGTGCAAGGCAGCCAGAATATGGGCTCAGATACAGTGGCGGGCGCGATTAGAGCGGCTGCGGAAGATAAGGACGTAAAGGCGATCTTATTTCGGGTTGATAGCCCGGGCGGTTCGTATGTCGCCTCCGATACCATCTGGCGCGAAGTGGTGCGGGCGCGCCAGGCGGGCAAGCCGGTGATCGTGTCGATGGGAAATCTGGCAGGTTCCGGCGGATACTTTGTAGCGATGGCGGCGGACAAAATAGTTGCTGAGCCGGGAACCATCACGGCGTCGATCGGTGTGCTGGGCGGAAAAATGCTGACCAGCGGGCTTTGGGACAAGGTCGGACTGTCGTGGGACGAGGTGCATCAGGGCAGCAATGCCACTATGTTCACCGGAACGCACGATTACACGCCGGCCGAATGGGGACGATTCCAGGCGTGGCTTGATCGCGTATATGTGGATTTCACCGGCAAGGTCGCCGATGGCCGCAAGCTTCCGAAAGAAAAGGTACTGGAGATTGCAAAGGGCCGGATCTGGTCGGGCCAGGACGCAAAGAACCTCGGATTAGTGGATGAGCTCGGCGGCTACGAGACGGCCCTGAAGCTGGCGAAGAAAGCGGCCGGAGTTCCCGAAGGAGATGACGTCAAGATCGTGGTCTATCCGCGGCCGAAAACTTTTCTTCAAAGTGTAATCGAGCGCCGGGGGCCGGATAACAGCGATAGGGAAGCCGTCGGGCAAACGCTGGCGCGGATTCTACAAGTGGTGCAGCCAGTCGCGCGCCAGTTGGATGCGGCTGGGATCAAGGCCAAGGGCGCGGATCAGGATGATGTGCTGCGGATGAGTGCAGTACCGAGTAGCCAATAGCAGTTCCCGGTTCTCAATTCTCAGAAAAATCCTTTTGGCGCTTACTGAGAACTGAGAACCGGGAACTGAGAACTGAGAACTACAAACCCAGCTTCTTCACTTCTTCGTTGTAGTACTTGCGATAGAGGATCGACCACTCCTCGGAGCCCTCAATAATGGTGCGACGCTGGCTTTCGATCTTCTGGCGGGCTGCCTGGTCGATGCGGGCTTCCTGCATGAGGAGCTCTTCGAGAATCTTGCGGACTTCGAGGCGGATAGTATTGCGGTCCTCGATGAACTCGACTTCATCCAGGTCGGCGACGGCGTCGGTGACGACGTGAGCGAGTTTGTTGACTTTGTCGCGGCTCAGTCGCACGGCAGGGGCGTCCTCAAAGTCGTTTTCAAAGAATAGCCTTGTATTTTTTTGCCAGCTCGGTCTTCACTTTGCGAAACATTTCCTGGTAATTGGCGCCGCTCTTTTGCATTTCGTCGGAATAGGCTTCGAGAATGACGCGGACCTCATCGTTGATGCGGTCCTCAAGCGCCAGTTCTTCGAGCAAAGCGGCGTGTACCTTTTCGTTAAGCGCAGGCATCGCCTTGGTCTCGATGAGACCGCTCGCCACCAGTTTTTTGGAGACTTCGCGGGCCAGATAGCCCACATATTCTTTGGAAAAAAGCATGATTGACGCGTTGTTTTTTGTGAACAGAAAGTCTAACACAAGCGGACCAGTCGTTGGTCGTTCGTCGTTAGTCGTCCGCCACCTCGTCAACCCGCATGGACAGGCCGAAGCAACATTTCACAGAAAGGGTTTGCCCAACGACCAAGGACTAGCGACTAACGACGGCCTTCGCAGTGGCGTCTGACTGGGCCAAGCCGTACAATAATGACACTCCATGTCTCCACATCCAGATGACCTGACGGGCATGAAAGACGATATGACGGCCTTCATTGAGGGTCTTGGCATGCGCCGTTTCTTTGGCTATGTCGAGTGCGAAGAAGTTCCCAGCGTGCTGTGGGATTCGGAACATAATCCGGATGGCTGGAAAGATTTCGTGGAGCTGGCCAAGTCTACGGGCGCGCCCTTCCTGACCATGCATTCCTGGGCCCTCGATCGCGAAGAGTTAGAGCGCTTGTCCCAGCGCCTGGCTGACGGCGATTACAGAAGCGAAGAAGATCTGGAAGAAGGCCGCTGGCTGAAGACCTACGTCGGAAAGACCGGATTCGTGCAACTGGGATGGGCATACCAGGGATGCGTCTTCGTTTATGAAGCCGGCACCGAATGGTATGAGCATTATCAGCACCTCCGCGAACTGGCGGATGACAGCGGCGGATTCATGATCGATGAGCCTGACCAGGACGAAGAGAGGTAGGGCAGGTCTCAGGTGGCAGGTCTCAGGTCTTAGGAAAACCGTGCGATCAATCAGCTTACAAAATTCCCCTGAGACCTGACACCTAAGACCTGACACCTGCCTCATGCGATGGATCTCCAATCCGCTGAATTCTCCTAAGGCCAGGGTTCTCGAAGCTGCGTTGCATGATTCCAAACTGAAAATCTCTTCTTCTGCTTTGCCCGTGCTTGCCGATTTGCTCGTCGGTCGTGGGATCGACGAACCGGAAGCGGCGGCACATTTTCTTTCGCCTCAACTTGCCGACCTCCACGATCCGCTGCGGATGAGCGGGATGAAATCGGCGCTTGATCGGCTGGAAGCCGCGATTGAGCGAAAAGAGAAAGTCCTGATTTACGGCGACTACGACGTGGATGGCACAACGGCCATCGTCATTCTCAAGACGGCGATCGAGCTTTGTGGCGGAGCGGCTGACTTTCATGTGCCGCACCGCATCCGCGAAGGCTATGGGATGCGCGACGAGGTGATCGAGCGCGCGGCTGCTGAGGGCGTGCGGCTGATCATCAGCGTGGACACCGGCATCCGCGGGTTCGCCGCCGCCGAAACTGCGCGACGCACCGGAGTGGACCTGATCGTCACCGATCATCATCTGCCGGGAATGGACGGCGTTCCACAGGCGCTGGCTGTAGTGAATCCAAATCAAGAAGGCTGCGATTATCCGTGCAAGTATTTGTGCGGCGCGGGCGTGGCGTTCAAGTTGGCCCAGGGATTGATGCAGCGGCGGCTGGATGTGAAAGATCAGTCGCGCCTGCTGATGTCGTTCATGAAGGTCGTGGCCATTGCGACGATCGCCGATGCCGTCCCGTTGCTGGGTGAGAATCGGGTGTTTGCGAAGCTGGGATTGCAAGGGCTGCGTCGTCCGGTGAACGTTGGGCTGAAGGCGCTGCTCGAAGTTGCTAAGCTCGGCGACGGACGGGCGCTGACCGCGACCGAAGTTGCCTTCCGCATCGCACCTCGCCTGAACGCTGCCGGACGCATGGACGTGGCCCGCGACGTGGTCGATCTTTTCAATGAGAAAGACATGGAGCGCGCACGGAAGCTTGCCAGCCGGTTGGACCAATTAAACGCGGAGCGTCAGGACGAAGAGCGGCGCATCATGGACAGCATCTTTCGTCGTCTTGACGAAGAGCCCGCATTGCGCAAAGCGTATTGCGTGGTGGTGGATGGGGAAGGATGGCATCGCGGCGTGATAGGCATCACGGCGTCGCGGGTGGTGGAACGCCACGGGCGGCCGACGCTGGTCATCTCGCGTGAGGGTGACGAAGCGCACGGCTCGGGACGATCGATCCCGGCGTTCCATCTGCTGCATGCGATCGAATCGTGTCACGAACTGTTTTCCCGTTACGGCGGACACGCGCACGCAGTTGGCTTCGCGCTGCCCAGCGCCAATGTGGAGAAACTGCGCCAGCATCTCGATGGCTACGCACGCGCGCGACTCACTCCCGCTGATTTCGAACCGCAGCTTGAGTTCGATCGCGAACTTCCGATCCGAGAAATCACGCCGGAACTTCACCAGGCGCTGCTTTTGCTGGAACCTTTTGGGATGGAGAATCGCGAGCCAGTTTTCGCTGCACGGGAGGTGCGGCTGATGGCGCCTCCGCAGGCGGTGAAAGAGAAACATGTCCGTCTGCGAGTGGCGCCAGCGGTCAATGGGGGAATGGCCATCGTGGCCGCAGCCGCAGATTTCACTCCGCGCTGCCATCCCGACGCAGCGGCGATCCCGAAACGAGATGGTGTGGGGACGGGGCAGAGCCCCGCCACCACACAAGCTTCACCATCATGGCGTGACAACATCGGATTCAAAGCGATGGGCTGGGGTCTGAAAGAATCGTGTGACCGGTTGCAGTTGCTGGCCGGCGACCGGCTGGACATCGCCTACTCGCTCGGCATGAACGACCATCCGGATTTCGGTGGGTTGGAGTTGACTTTGCGAGACGTCGTGCGCGCCCGGTGAGTGCAGGTTGGTGTCTTTCTGCGGTCCACCCTCCGTGTGCTACTCCCCTTTGACAAGAAGCCAATCCATCTCTATAGTGCCGGGTCATGAACGGAATTTTCTTCTGCAACAAGTGCGGCGCGCAGAATGCCGCTGCGGCCCAGTTTTGTAATCGTTGTGGAACGCCCATGGGCCCGACTCAGGGCGCCGTCCCGACAGCGCCCGACGTTGCGTCGCCCAGCCAAGTGTCGCCACACGTGGCCCCAGCCCCTTCGTACCAGGCGGTTGCCCCACTCGCGGGAGTTGGCTACGGAGGATTTTGGATTCGGGTGGTTGCGGCCATTATTGACGCCATCATCTTGCGGTTGGTGGTGGCTCCCGTGGGCATGATTTTTGGTGGCCTCGGGATGGCGGGAATGATGAGTGGCATTCCCCACGCGGGACTTCGTATTTTGGGCGGCGGCATTACGATCATTTTGTTGATTTTTGGCTCATGGCTGTACGAGGCCTTTATGGAGAGTTCGTCGTACCAGGCAACGCTGGGCAAGATGATCTTTGGGATGAAAGTTACCGATCTCAATGGCAACCGAATCTCCTTTGAACGCGCGACTGGAAGACATTTTGCGAAGTGGCTGTCCGCTATGATCCTGGGCATCGGCTACATCATGGTCGGGTTCACGGAGCGAAAGCAGGGACTGCACGATCTGCTTGCGGGGACGCTGGTGCGACGGGCATAGGTCTCAGTTCCCGGTTCTCAGTTCTCAGTTCTCAGTGGAAAACCGGGTTGACTGAGAACTGAGAACCGGGAACTGAGAACTGATTCTTGGCGAGTTACACTAGGCTCTGATGGCCCCTCCGTTTTCACGTCTGCGCCGCTGGTTCGCCTTGGGCGCGATTCTGATGATTGCGACGGTCGCGGGGATGTATTTCTACACGCGCTGGCGTGTCAGTAAGGCCGTCCACAATATTCCGGCGAAAATCGGCCTGGAGATTCAGCAAACGGCCGAGGGCTTTTCCATCTCCAAGTCCGAAGAAGGCCGAACCCTGTTTACCGTGAGCGCTTCCAAGGCGGTTCAGTTCAAAGGGGGCGGGCGGGCGGAGTTGCACAACGTCAAGATTGTCATCTACGGCAAGAATGCCGGCCGCTTTGACCGAATTACCGGGGATGATTTCGAGTACGATCCCGCGTCGGGAAATGTCAGCGCGAAGGGCACGGTGCTGATTGACCTGGAGGCGAATCCCGAGGGGATGCGGCATTCGGACCAGACGGCTCCGGAGCAAATAAGAGACCCCATCCATCTTGAAACCAACGGGCTGGTCTTCAACAAGAATACGGGGAACGCTTCCGCCACCGGGAAGGTGGTATTTCAGACTCCCCAAGCATCCGGTTCGGCTGTGGGTATCGAATATGTGGCAAAGACGGGGACGATGACCTTGCTGTCGTCCGTCGCGTTGGATGTTAGCAGGCCGCAACCGCTTCGTCTGAATGCAGATCGCGGCATGATTTCGAAGCAGCCCCGGCAGGTCGTGCTTACTGCGGTTCGACTGACACGGGAAGGGCAGCAACTGCAGTCCGACCAGACGACGTTCTTCCTGCGCGAGGACAACACGGTCGATCGCATTCTTGCCGAAGGCAATGTGCGGAGCGAATTTCATGGCAGGTCGGATGCACACGCGCGTTCCGATCGCGCCGAACTGTTTTTGACCGGAACGCGGAATCAATTGACCACGGCGATTCTCGGCGGCAACGTGCAAGTCGCTTCCGGAGACGCGGTAACCCGCGTCTCTACCGGAGAGCAGAACCAGAGACTGCGGGACCGGGTAGCGCAGAACCAGGGATTCCAGCAGGCCGAAGCAGCTGCGGGACGGGTGACGCTACACTTTACCGGGCAGCAGATGCTCAAGACCGTGCATGCTGAGGACGGCGTCCGGCTATCGCAAAAGAAGAGCCAGAGCGGGACAGGAGATCTAGTGATGTCGTCGGCACGTTCTTCGGCACAATCCTCGGCGCTGGCGCGGACCTCGTCGCCTACGAAGGGAGGCGCGCAAGACATCGAGATGACTGCCCCGGTGATGGATTTCATCGTCAAAGATGGGCGTCGGCTGGAGCTTGCAGAGACGAGTGGACCGCCGCAGATTGTAATTACACAGTCGGGCTCGAATCAGAAGACGGTGGTTACAGCGGCAAAGTTCACGGCGAAATTCACGGAGAAGAATCGCCTGGCCGCACTGCATGGAGAACCTGACGCGAAGATTGTCAGCAGTAAGATGGGCATGCCCGCACAGCCCGATCGCATATCGACCAGCCAGATGCTTGACGTCGTCTTCCGGCCAGAGGGCGGTGTCGCATCGATCACGCAAACAGGTAGTGTTACCTACGTCGACAGCACACTAAAGGCTTCGGCGCAGCGTGGAGAATACACGGCTGCCGATCAAATGCTGGCGCTCAGCGGATCGCCTCGGGTGTTGGACAACGGCATGACGACGACGGCCCAGACGATTCGTCTTAATCGGGCGACCGGAGACGCCGTCGCCGAGGGGAATGTCAAGAGCACATACTCCGATCTAAAGGCGCAACCGGATGGCGCTATGCTTGCGTCCGCTGACCCGATTCACGTTACGAGCCGCAGCATGACGGCGCATCGTTCGCCGGCGGTTGCGGTGTACACCGGCGATGCCCGCTTGTGGCAAAACGCGAACGTAGTGGAGGCGCCCACGCTTCAATTTGATCGCGACCACCGGTCCTTAATAGCGCAAGGGATACCGCAAGGGAGCATGGCCCAACCTGTTTCGACCGTGCTCGTGCAGGTAGACAAGAGCGGGAAGGCGACCCCAGTCACCATCACATCGGCGCGTCTCAACTATGCCGATGTGGAGCGAAGAATTTTCCTCGATGGCGGCGTGACCGCGAAGGGGTCCGACACTACGCTGACGGCGCAGCAGATGACGGTATTCCTGCGGTCGCGGAGCGAGTCGCAGACGGCTGCGGGCCCGGCAACACCTGGGCAAGTGGAGCGGATCGTGGCCGAAGGCAAGGTTGTGATCACGCAGCCGACGCGGCATGCGACGGGGGACCGCCTGGTGTACACGGCGGCCGAGGACAAGTTTGTTCTGGCTGGCGGGTCGTCGGGCGGAAGTCCCAGCATTTTTGATGCCGAACGGGGCAAAATCACCGGCGATTCGTTGACTTTCTACAGACACGATGATAGGGTGCTCGTTGAAGGTAGAGAAACGTCCCCGACTGTAACCAGGACGCAAGTGGCACGATAAATGCATACGCTGGCCACCGACGAAATTGGGAAATCCTATCGTGGCCGACGCGTAGTAAACGGAGTCAGCCTTCAGGTTCTGCAAGGCGAGGTAGTCGGCCTTCTGGGGCCGAATGGCGCCGGAAAGACCACTTCCTTCTATTCAATCGTAGGTCTGGTTCCTCCCGACACAGGCAGGGTGTTGTACGACGACGAAGATATCACCAGCGTCCCCATGTACTTAAGGGCGCGCCAGTACGGCATCAGCTATCTCCCGCAGGAAGCATCGATTTTTCGGAAACTGACGGTCGAGGAGAACATCCTGGCCGTGTTGGAAGTTCAGCCGATTTCGTGGCATGAACGCCGGGAAAAAGCGGAGAAGCTGATTGATCAGCTGGGGCTCGAACATATCCGGCAGAATCGAGGGTATGCATTGTCTGGCGGGGAGCGGCGGCGGGTGGAAATCGCGAGGTCGCTCTGCATCACCCCCACATTCATTTTGCTCGACGAGCCGTTTTCGGGAATCGATCCGATTGCTGTTTTGGATTTGCAGAAAATCATTTCCGATCTGCGGGCCAGCGGGATCGGGATCCTGATCACGGACCACAACGTTCGCGAGACATTGTCGGTGACGGATCGGGCGTACATCATCAACGAGGGCCGCATCTTCCGCTCCGGTACGCCGGAGGAGTTGGGCACCGATCCGGAAGTACGACGCGTTTATTTGGGGGAAAGCTTCTCACTGGTGTGATGAAGCGTTTGCTAATGGAGCGACGGGCGTCTCGCCCGTCCGGCAGAGTGGTGGCCGGGCGAGGACGCCCGGCACTCCGCTAACACAACTGAGAACTGTTCTAGTTACCAAGGCGTGGGCACATTGTCCTTTCGTGCATCCACGATCTACCTCGGTGCATGAGAAGCTAAATTTTCCACACCTCCGTGTGCCGGACAGCTGAGGGCAGCGGGTTGACTGAGAACCGAGAACTCTTTTAGGGAGAAATAGTGCTTCTTCAGCACAAACTGAACGTCAAGTTGTCCCAGCGTCAGATTCTGACGCCGGGTCTTGTGCAAATGGTCTCCGTGCTTGCGCTCAACAAACTCGAGCTCAAGGACATGATCAATGCCGAGATGGTCGAGAATCCGGTGCTCGAAGAGCTGGAAGACGCCGTTCCTCTGCTCGATGACGTCGGGCGCCAGGAGGAAGAACGCGACCGGCTTGCCGTCAAATCCACCTCGGAAGAGGGTCCGACGGTCGCGGATGAGAAGAAGGATCCGTTCGAGGAGATTGATTTTGGCTCGTTTTTCCAGGATTATCTGGATCCCGGGTATCGCAGCTCGGGAGAAATGGAAGAGATCGAGAAGCCTTCATTTGAGAACTTCCTGTCGAAGCCGGGGAACTTGAGCGACCACCTGCTATGGCAGCTCGGCGCGATTTCTGTGCGCCCACCGGTGCACCAGGCGGCAGAGCTGATCATTGGGAATCTGAACGAAGAAGGATACCTGATTGCCAGCGACGAAGAATTACTGGGAATCGCTCCGATTGCGGCGCCCGAGGCAGATGTGGAAGCGGCGGCCAAGATCGTTGGAGAAGCGGAGGCTCTAGGACTTGCTGTCGCCGAGGAGCCGGCCGAAACCTCTGACTTCGATACTTCTGGTCTCGAAACTTCTGACGTGGAGACTTCCGTTCTTGCGGCCGAGGACCTCACTACAGAGGACCCCGGCCTCGCGGAGTTGACAGCGGAGTTGACACCGGAAGGTGCCGGAACCCAGTCTTTTGCCGAGCCAGGGGTTAGTCCAGAGATGGAAGCCGAGGTTCCGCTACCCCGTGCGGCGAGCCCCGGGAGCAACACCACGGGAACGGCGGCAGCGGGAACCGGAGCAGCGACAGCGCCAGCCCGGATTGCGTCCGTAAACTTCACCCGCGCCGATCTGCACGAAGCGCTGGAAGTTGTGCGCCAGTTCGATCCGCAAGGCATCGCTTGTCGCGACTTGCGCGAATGTCTCCTCTATCAGCTGCGCTACCATCTGGAACAACTGCAGTTGCACAGAAATGGCAGTGCTCTGTCGGAGCAAGTTGTGAGAGACGCGATGGCCATTGTCGATCAGCATTTGCGAGCGATCACGCTGAAGCAGTTCAAGGAAATTGCGCGTGCCATCGGGCGTCCAGTTGAAGCGGTGCAGGCGGGGCTCGAGTATGTACGCACGCTGGATCCCCGGCCTGGCTTGCGCTACAACAAAGTTCCAGCCCGGCTGATTGAGCCCGATGTCGCTTTCGTGAAACATGGCGACGAGTGGCTGGTGATCATGAATGACGAAGACATGCCGCAGTTGCGCCTGAATCCCGCCTACAAGCGCCTGCTGACCCGCGAAGGCAATGACCGCGACACACGGAATTACGTGAAAGATCGCTACAAGTCCGCCATCCAGCTGATTAAGAACATCGAACAGCGCAAGCAGACGATCACCAAGGTTTGCTATTCGATCGTGGCGCGCCAGGAGGATTTTCTCGAACGGGGAATCGATCAGCTGAAGCCGATGATGATCAAAGAAGTGGCGGAAGAGATCGGGGTGCATCCTTCCACCGTCAGCCGCGCGGTCGCCAATAAGTATGTCCACACTCCGCAGGGCGTATTCGAATTACGCTATTTCTTCTCGGAGAGCGTGCAAGGGCCCGAAGGCGGCGGCACTTCGCTCCTGATTCTGAAACGCCGCGTAAAGAAGCTGATCGAAGAAGAAGATCCAAGCCGGCCGTTGACCGACGAACAAATCACCCGCATTCTGCAATCGCAGGGCATCCAGGTCACGCGGCGAACGGTCGCGAAATATCGGGAAGATATGAAGATTCCGAGCACGCATCAAAGAAGAGTTAAGAAATAATTGCAGAGGTGAGAGGTCAGATTGCAGAGGTGAATACCCCCACCAGCTGCGAGCGTGGGGGTATTCACCTCTGCAATCTGACCTCTCACCTCTGACCTTTTTTCCCGGGACTGAGAGATTCTGGAGGCTGCTTAATGAACGTGGAATATACCGCACGGAAATACGTAATTACTCCCACCATCCGCAAGGAAGTTGAAACCGGCCTCAACAAGATCCGCAAAATTCTAGGCGACCGATTCGAGACCAAGGTGGTTCTGGCCGTCGAAAAACGCCGGCATAAAGCCGAAATCACGATCAATCCCCCCAACGGCCCAATCGTTGGGCTGGCCCAAACCACCGACATGGCGTCGGCCGTCAGTGAAGCTCTCGACCACCTGCACAAGCAGACGCTCAAATATAAAACAAAGTGGCTGAGTAAGAAGCGCAAAGCGGTGAAGAAGTTTGATGACCAGTCATTAGAAGAAAATATAGAGGCGGCGCTTGGACTGGCGGAGAGTGCTACCGTTTCCGTGCTCGTGCATAAATTTCCGTCGGTGGCGCGGACTACCGAAGTGCATCTGGTGCATGCCAAGGACTCGGTTGCACTTCGTCCGATGACGTTGGAAGAAGCGATCAAAGAGGCGCATTTCCGTGACCGCGATGTCTTCGTATTCCGCGATCCCAAGGGCAAGGTGATGGTGCTGCACCGGACACGGGAAGGCAAGATGGAGTTGATCGAGGCTCCGTAAACAGCTGTCAGCTCTCAGCTATCAGCCGTCAGTAAAACAGTGAAAAAGTAAAAGCGGCTGGGAGCAGGCTTCACAGACAGTATTTGGGGCACGAGGATTTTACTGAGAGCTGACAGCTGGCAGCTTCTTCTTCTCACACTCCGCTGGTGGCTTCTTGCGCCCACTGCAGGGACTGCCACCAGGTTAAGGCGACTTCCTCATCGGACAGTTTTAATTGTTTGGCGAGTTCGCTCGACTGCGACCACTCACCCGATTCCTGAGCCAGCATCAGTCGGTACAGGGGCCGGAGGCTGCTGTTCTGGCCGAGCAGGGCAGCCTTGGTTTCGCGCTCCACGGGTAGTTGCTCCAGGAGCACGTCCATTGTGACCTCAAGGATGGCGTCCATCACGGAGAGCAGCCCCATCAGGAACAAATCAGTGTTCGCTTTCAGGCGGGCGGAGAGCAGTTCGCAAAAACGGGCGCGGGCCAATCCCATGACCACGAGTTCGCTACACTTCTGCTCGGCCGCGCCCACGGTGACGACGAGGCGCACCCAACGCCGCATCTCCCGTTCTCCGAGAACGGCCATGGCGTGGCGGATCGACTTGATTTCGAGCGCAAACCCAAAAACTGGGGAATTCAGATACCGGAGCAAGCGGTAGGAAATCGAGGATTCCTGTTTAAGCATCTTCTCGAACTCACGCATGTCGATTTCCGTGCGGCAGACCATTTCGAGCAGCCGTAAATAATGCAAACGGCTGGCAGGAACTTCGCGGCCGACGACGACTTCCGGCCGGCAGAAAAAATATCCCTGGAAATACACGAAGCCCGTGTCACGGGCCTGATGAAAATCGTGGGGAGTTTCGAGTTTTTCCGCCAGCATCTTGCACTTGGCGGACCCAAATCGGCGCATCATGCCGGCGCGTTCCTCGGCCTTGGTTGCGCGAAAGTCTACTTTGATGATGTCGGCAAATTCGCAAAGCGGTATGCGCGGATCGTTGGGTGCGAAGTCATCAAGAGCAATAAGATAGCCAGCCGCTTTCAGCCGCTTGCAGGCAGCGATGACGCGGTCCTCCGGCTCAACCGTTTCCAGAATCTCAGCCACGGTCTGGCTGGGAGGCAGCAACGTAATCAGATCCTTGAACAGGACCCCTCGAGTGCAATTCATGAAGGCGCGCTTCTTATCGCAAAGCTTCTCGATACCATAGAGCAGGGAGCTATCGAGAGTGGCGTGGGCCGCAAGTTCGGGATCGGCGTTGAAGTAGTCCTCGACGCCGTTTCGGAAAAGGATCTCATAACCATACACATTCTGCGCCCGGTCAAAAATTGGCTGGCGGGCAATGAAGCGCTGTCCAGGAATCGCGAGCGAGATCGGGGCAGAGATATTCTCTTTGGCGGGAGCGGGTTTCACACTTCTTACATCGGCGAGGCCATGGGGGGACTTCAGGCGAAACTGCGCGACTGTCCCCTTCAAAAAATACAGCGGCGTAATGAGGGCCGGTGTCAAAAGGAACCGCACCGCGATGCGGAGGAGTAGAAGCCCGTTTTGCACAGTGTTGGGAGATCTTGACCCCCACTTCGGTAATGCCCTAGATGTGGAAAACTAAAGGCATTCCCCCCTTGCGCAGTCGGCCATTTCATGAGTAACATCAGAGTTGTTCCCAATGGCCATGCTTCCAGGCTGGCCGTTCGCGCCAAATCAGACTCCAGGCGCCGAGACAGTTTGAACATCGATAGTTTTAAATAAAAGTTCTCGAATAGCATCCAGCCGATGTGAGGTTTGGTCTGCCGGTAGTCGGTGTGTAGTGACCACCCGTTGCCCACACCTTAAGGTGAGCCGATCGCAAGAGAACAAGAGAAGACGAAACAATCAGGCCTGTGATCAAGGCCTGATATTAGCTCTAAAGATTTAACAAGAGAAAAATATGAATGCAGGACCCGGACATCCCTCCGCAGGCGGAGGGAGACACAAACGACGCCGTGGACGTCGTCCGCCAAAACGAGGTGCGGGTGGCCCGATGGGCCGCGACCGCCAGGAGCATCAGGGCATATTTACCGCTCCCATGGATCACAGCTACCGCGCCAATCTGGGCGGCGACAATGGCAACGGCAGCAGAGCGCCGCGACGGCCCGGTTTTTCCGCGTCCTACCCGGTGGCCGACCCTGAGCCGCTTCCCGCTCCACGAGAGGATGCCGCTTCGCGCGTCTTCGCGTTCGTCGAAGACCTGTTCTTCCTGAGCAAGATTCAGGACACGGGCCGCAAGATGAATGTGAAGGTCGAGTTCGTGAAGACGGAGAAGGATCTCGCCGACCGGATGAAGAGCAACGGCGTAGAACAGCCTTCGCTGATCATCTTCGACTTGAACAATGCCAATGCCAAGCCTTTGACGCTCATCCCGAAACTGAAGAGCAAGCTGAAGAAGGGAACGTCGATCATAGGGTTTCTCTCGCACGTGCAGGGCGACTTGAAGCAGAAGGCGCACGAAGTGGGATGTGACATGGTATTGCCGCGCTCGGCGTTTTCGCAGAATCTGCCGCAGTTGCTGCGCCGGCATGGCGCCATCGAGCCCGATTCCGGCGCAGCCGACTGACTCAGAGGTCAGATTGCAGAGGTGCCCCCTATGATGTTATGGGATGTCCCTAGTTTCCGCCGTAGAACTACTAATGTTTCCACAGATAGTTTTCACCTATGAAATCTGACCTCTGACCTCTGCATTCCCCTGATACAATTTCGCCGTGTTCCCTCACAAAATTCTGATCCTGACGGCAACCATGGCGATGATCGCGCCGGCTTTCGCCCAGCAACCCCCGGTAAAAGTGAACGTCCTCAACGTGTGCAAGCCTTCGGCCGACGAGCGGCAGGAGTTATCGTCCGCCTTGGCCAAGGTGCCGGGCAAGCCTGCGTTCGGCAAGGATTACGAAGTGTCTCGCGGCCATTCCACGCTCGACCAGAGCACTCCGATCCCCGGCATGCAGTCCTTGCCCCCGGGCGCGGTTTCGGCGGCCGACTGGGTCCGGATTCGACGCGAGTTTCCCGCCGCCACCGTATTCAGCAACGTTCAATACTCGTTCAGCGTCGATGCGAAGGATATGGTGGAAACGCTCGTGCTACGCCTGCGCGACCAAAAAGATCTGATGGAGATTTCAATCGAGGACAGTGCTTCCGCCGTTGCTTCCACGGCCGCGATGTTGTCTACCAGTACGCCGGTCTCGCGCGTCAAACTGGAGCGTTTTGGAAAAGCGTCGGTGGGGCTGGCGCGGTGCTCGGGTGCCGAAGGCAATCCGGCGACGGATCAAAGCGCGTACGAACCGATCTTCCACGCTGCCTCTTCGATCATGGAGCGCTATCGCGATGTTCTAGGCGCGCGCAAAATAGTGTCTCAGGAACTAGCTCGTCTGGGTTTGGGAACTGCAACGAAGCAGGCCGTGGGTACAAAGAAGTCCCCGTAGTGCCGGTGGAGAGACGGGCGTCTCGCCCGTCGGCATTTGGGGTGGCCTGGCGGAGACGCCCGGCGCTCCATCGGCAAGCTTGAAGCGAAATCTGTTGCTCCGAATCTAAGTAGTCACCGCTATGGATATACGCAACGTCGTGATCATGGGCTCCGGATGTGCTGGTCACACCGCCGCCCTCTACAATGCACGCGCCAACCTCAAGCCGCTCGTGATCGAAGGTCATGAACCCGGCGGACAATTATCGCTGACAACGTCGGTGGAGAATTTTCCTGGTTTTCCTGATGGTATCCAGGGGCCAGAACTGATCGAGAACATGCGCAAGCAGGCCGCGCGCTTCGGCGCTGACTACCGCATGGGCCACGTGGTTAAAGCCGATTTGAGCAAGCATCCGTTCGAGTTAACTGTCGGCAAAGAGATCATTCAGACCCGGGCGCTCATCATCGCCAGCGGAGCATCCGCGCGCTGGCTCGGCCTCCCGAACGAGCACGCGTTGATTGGCCACGGTGTCTCTTCCTGCGCCACTTGCGATGGCTTCTTTTTCACGGGCAAGGAAATCGTGGTGATCGGCGGCGGGGACTCCGCCATGGAAGAAGCGACATTTCTGACACGCTTCGCGACCAAGGTGACGCTCATTCATCGTCGCGAGCAGTTTCGCGCTTCGAAAATCATGCTTGATCGCGCCCGCGCTAATTCAAAGATCGAATTTCTCACCGATACCGTGGTGGACGACGTTCTCGATGTCAGCAAGAAGGAAGTCACGGCGCTGCGTCTGCGCAATCTGAAGAGCGGCGAGAGTCGGGATTTCCCTACCAGCGCGATGTTTCTTGGGATCGGCCACATACCAAACACGAAGATATTCGAAGGCCAACTCGAAACCGATGCGGATGGGTACCTGGTGACGCATAAGAATGTCTTCACGAAAGTGCCGGGGGTTTTCGCGTGCGGTGACGTGCAGGACCGGCGCTACCGGCAAGCTATTACAGCCGCTGGTTCCGGCTGCATGGCCGCGTACGAAGTTGAGAAATTTCTTGAGGACGAAGGTCTGTGACGGCGAGGTTTTGAAGGGCGCCGACGGAAGTCTCGACCACAGGGGCCACAGAGAACATCCACAGAGGAATTCAAGAAAATGCGGTACGGTTGCCCCTGTGTGCCCCTGTGTGCCTCTGTGCCCCCTGTGGTTAAGCCCTTGATCTTTACTTCGCCGGAGCTGCGCCTCTGGTCCTGAACGTCTTGTCGTAAATCCAGAGCAGCGCCGCAGTTGCGATGCCGACCGCCGCAACGCTAAACCAGATCCGCTCCGGCTGGTGAGTGACTTCTCCAAAGTGGTGAAGCAGCGTGCCGCCAAACCAGCCGCCGATCAGCGAGCCAATTCCGATGGGCAGGAAGGCGAAGCCCATGTAAGTGCCCTGCTGTCCAGGAGGCGCGAGCCGCGAGATGTATTCGTAGTAGCGTGGCGATTGAATGATTTCGCCGAGCGCCAGCACAAACAGGGAGAGCGCCGCCCCCCAGAGCGTCGGCCGCAGGGCGAGGATGACCCACGAGACGGAAGTTATCACCGTACCCAAAATCACAGCCTGAAATGCCGGGATATTGCGGGTCAAGTAATTCACCGCGAGGGTCAGACAGATCACGGTCAGTCCATCGGTCACCAGAATGATCTCGACATCAGCCTGGGAGTTGATGTAGCCGTGAATGTAGCCGGGCAAACTGATGTACTGCTGCCAGAACACCACCCAGTACCCAGTAAAGAGGACAAGGAACCACATAAACCGGCTGATCCCAGCAAGCACGAGCACCAACAGCGCGCACCAGACCCACCAAGGCACGGAATACTGGGGATCGATGAACAACCCAATGCGCAACAACAACGCGACCAGCAATACCGGGAGAACCAGCCGGTAATTGCCGACCACAATGCAGAAGTTCCGCGCGACCGTTGCGATCGAAGGGGGAGGAGCATCGCCGGGCTTGTGCGGTTCGCGGAAGAAGATGATGACGACAAAAAACATCGCGAAGACGCTGAGCGCTGCGACGCGGTAAACGCTCTCAACACCCAGGTGGCGATGGGCCCAGGACGCGAAATAAGGGCCTAGGGCTCCACCGACGTTGACCATCGTGTAGTAAATCGAGTAGCCGATGGAACGGACGTTCTCCTTCGACGCCCGTGCCGTGGTGCCCACCACGCAAGGTTTCACCAGCGAGATTCCGAGTGCAGGAAGGATGAGAATGCAGCCGACAAACAATCCAAGGGGCACGGCATTGCGCACGGGCGCCAGCCACGACGCCCCAATCGATCCGATCAGGAAATAGGCTGCGGCCAGGATGAGGTAGGCCATCGACAGGGCACGGCGAAAGCCGAGGCGGTCGGCGGCGGCTCCTCCGAAGATGGCGAGAAACCAGACCATGCCGCCGAACAAGCCAGTCAGGGTTCCGGTTTGCTCAGTCGAGAAGTTCAATTTTTCCTGCAGGTAGAGGGCTAGAGAGGCAAAAGCCCCGTAGTAGGAAAGACGTTCGAATATCTCGCTGATGTTCGCGACCCAGAAGGGGCGTTCGAAACCGGTGCGGATTTCGTCGAAGCGTTCGGAAAGGGTCAAACTGGCTCCTGATGGATCATGTGGCATGGGCGCCCTCGCCCGCGATCAATAGCCAAAGCGGTCGCGCACCTGTTGGGCTGTCAGACCCGCGACCCGAATCACTTTATTCCGGCTGGTCAGGCCGGATGCAATAGTAACGGAGGACCGCGCCACCTTCAAAAGTTTTGCGAAGAATTCGATGCAGGCGGCGTTGGCTTTGCCGTCCGCGGGAGGGGCAGTCAGGGCGACTTTCAGCGCGTCGCCTACTTCGCCGGTGATGGCGTTCTTCTTGGCGCGCGGGTGGACTTTGACAGCGAAGGTGATTCCGTTGGGCGAATTTTTAATTGCTACCATCGAAAGGCGCTACCACAGGGGGACACAGAGGTACCACAGGGGAGCACAGGGGAAACCTGCAACGTACCCTTAGATTTTCCTCCGTGTACCCCTGTGCCCCCTGTGGTTAAGCTTTTGCTCGTTCCCCGAAGATGGCCGTTCCGACGCGCACACACGTTGCGCCCTCTTCGATCGCTACTTCGAAATCGTGCGACATGCCCATGGACAGAGCCGCCATACTAATTTGCGGCAGGTCGCGCGGGGCAATTCTGTCTCGAATCTGACGGAGTTGGCGGAAATAGGCTCGGGAGCCTTCCGGATCTTCTGTGTAAGGCGGGACGGTCATGAGGCCGTTGATTTTCAAATTTTCCCAGCGCGGAGCGTTTCGCAGAATTTGTTCCAGTTCGCCAGAGTGAAGTGCGACTCCGCTTTTTGCATTCTCGCCACCGACGTTGATCTCAATCAGTACGGATAATTTCTTGCCCGCGCTTTCCGCGGACGCATTCAGCCTCTCCGCCAGCCGCACTGAGTCAACGGAATCCACAGCTTCAAACAACTCCGCCGCCTTCGCGGCTTTATTTGTCTGCAGATGTCCGATGAGGTGCCATTTTGTGTCGCGCAAGTCGCGCAAAGCAGCTGCCTTCGCTGCAAACTCCTGCACCCGGTTCTCGCCAAAGACGCGCAGGCCGGCAGCGTATGCCTCGCGGATGCGTTCTACGGGAAACATCTTGCTCACGCCCACCAGTGTGATTTCGTCCGGATTACGGGCTGCCCGCCGCGCCGCTGCTGCGATTCGCTCCCGCACCTCCGCGATATTTTCCGCAATCGACATAAAGCGAAAACCACGAAGGACAAAATATCACGAAGGAGGATCCCAACCGGCATTTGCGTTATCGGGTGAGCCGAACTGCGCTCGGCTTGGACAGCGAGGGCGGTTATGTCCACGCAACCCTGGACGGACGAGGTCGCCCGACCCCTCATAAGCCTTGCCATGACGGCTATTGGTCACATCATCCCGACCGGTGGAGCAGGTTCGTTGGGATCGCCCGCACTCGAAAGTGGAATCCGAATCATTAGCAGAGCCAGGGCCACCATCACCGCGATCCCAGCCAGGTATGACGGCTCGCTGAAGATCTGCGGTCTCGCCCACTTGGGTGCAAATTGCAGCCCCGCCCAAACCAGCCCCAGCAGCGCTTCGCCCGCGATGAGTCCTGAGGCGGTGAGAACTCCGGCATTCTCCACGCGTGCTCTCTGAGCCGCGTTGAGGCCGCGCCTCGCCGCCATCCGATCTGCCACCGCGCGGAAGACTCCACCGATGAAAATTGCAAATGTGGTTTCAAACGGAAGATACATTCCTACCGCGACCAGCATGGGGCTTTTCACCTGCATCATGATCATGGCAAACCCGAACAGGATCCCCACCACTACCAGCGCCCAGGCCATTTCGCCGCCGACGATTCCCTGGGCGAGCGTGGCCATCAGGCCGGACTGGACGGCTGGCAACTGGCGATCGCCGAACCCGATTCCGCCGGCTTGGATGTTGGCGGCGTTCAGCAAGTAGAGCGGCCAGTACATGACCAGACTGGCTACGACGACCGCGATCAATTCCGCGATCTGGATTTTACGCGGTGTGCCGCCGAGGATATAACCGACCTTGAAATCCTGCAACAGTTCACCAGCGACCGCCGATGAAACGCAAACCACCGCGGCCACACCGAGAACCACGGCTACTCCTTCGCCGCCTGAGACTCCAAGCGAAACCATGAGGAGGGCTGCGATCAGCAGGGTCGAAAGCGTTAAACCTGAAATGGGATTATTCGAAGATCCGATGAAGCCGACCAGGTTGCCCGAAACCGTGGCAAAGAAGAAACCGACAATGATCATGACCCCGGCAGCCAATACTGCTGGCCAAACCAGGCCCGAGATGTGGATGTAAAGAAAACACATCAGAACAAACATGAGAGCAATCAATCCGAGAACAACCTTCGAACTCATGTATTGTTCGGTTCGTGAAAGCTTAGCCCGGTCATCGGCGGTCTGCTTCAGATCACCGAATGCCTTGCCGAGTCCGGCGGTGAGGCTCTTCCGCATGTTGTAGAGCGTATAGGCCGCGCCGACGAGCATTCCCCCGACGGCGATGGGCCGAACGATGAAGCGCCACACCGCGAGCACCATCCCGGACCAGTTGTCGGGGGTATCGGCGGGCAGATAGTTTCTGAGCTGCGGCCCAAGAAAATACACCAGCATCGGAACCAGCAGCCCCCAGGCGATCACCCCGCCGGCGAACTGCAGCGAGGCCAACCGCAGTCCGATGATGTAACCCACACCCAAATATGCCGGGCTCACACTGGGAGCGGCAAACATGCTGGTCGCTCCGGTTGCCACCATGTTCGTGCTTCCGGCCGGGCCGAGTCGAATCTGACTATGGCCCAGGTTGCCGATGCGAATATGAAAGTCCTTGTCGGCGGCGAACAGTCCGAAGCGGCCGAGCATGTAGACCACGCCGCCCACACCGATGTTCCAGAAAAGGTACTTCGCAGCGGCGGCGCCCCGCTGGCCGGCCTTGTGGATTTCCCCGGCAGCGACCGACTCGGGGAATGGCAATTCCGGGTCCTCGACCATGACCCTTCGGACCAAAGATATAAAAAGGACACCGAGGATGCTCCCGACCATGATCAGTGCAGTGGATTTCCAATACGCGTCGTGGGGGCGAAACGAAGGCCAAGCTTTTGCGATCAGGAAGGCCGGAATCGTGAAGATGGCCCCGGCGGCGATACCTTCTCCGATCGAGCCGGCAGTTCGCGCAATGTTTTCCTCGAGCAGCGATCCTTTCCATGCGCGCAACACCGCCATGGCGATGACCGCTGCCGGATAAGTTGCTGCGATGGTAATGCCGGCCCGCAAACCGAGATACGCGTTGGCCGCGCCGAGAACCACGGTCAGAATCAGACCCAGAAAAATTGCCCGGAAGGTCAACTCCTTCATTTCCATGGTTTCCGGGACGTAGGGGCGATGCTTACGCACAGTTCCGGGACCATCCCCGGCGGGAGTGCTCATAGAAGGATCCTCGTGGTCACTAGGGTTTTCATTGCCGATTCACAGGAGCAGCGACGGCGCACCTTAACATGCCGAATGGCCGCTTTACAAGTGCAGCGGTCTCGCAGGATAGCCTTTATTCGCAACTTCGCATCGTACTGAGGGTTAGAATAGTTCTGTCCAGGCGGTATTTTGTGACTCCCGTTGCCAGACCCTCGTGGAGCCGGTTTTTCGAGGAATTCCATTGCCGGGGATGTGGCGCCCAACAAGCATATCGCTCCCGCCCTCGCGGCTTCTTTGAGAAATATGTGCTTCCGTTTTTGTTGCTGCAAGCGGTCCGGTGTGAGCATTGCTATCACCGGGGTTACGTCTTGCGGACGGTTCCGGCGATCGAACGGGCTGAGCCCGAACGCAAGCAGTCACAGAGTCATCCGCCGGGGGGTTCGAAGTCCGACAGTCGCGTTGCATAGATGTGTGCACCGCGGCTATACTGACTCAGTGTAGCCCGGCAAAAAGTATCATCGGCTTGCCGGGTGCTGGAGGCCGTCTTCAGCAGTAGCAGTAACAGTACTGGGTTTCGAATACGGGCTGCCCAGGGCCAAGCGGCGGACCATGGGCTCGCAGAGCATGGGTTCACCGACTGGGCCACGCACGTTGCTGCGAGTTTATTCTTCACTCTCTTCCCTGCCGATTGCCGTGTCTGTGGTTTCCCACTCCTTAGAGTTTCCCGTCTTCCCGTTTGTGCGAAGTGTTTGATTGCGCTTCGACCGCTGAAGGGGTCGTACTGCACGGTTTGTGGAGAAGCATTGCAGGTCCCGGCCTATATCGATCGCGGAGAAACGGATCCCTTAGAGGCGGATCGCGTTGAGGTCGAGTCGCGATGTCTGCTCTGCCAACGCGCGGACCCTCCGTTCGAGCGGGCGGTCGCTTACGGAAGCTATGACGGTGAATTGCGCGACCTGATCCATCTGCTCAAGTTTCAGCAGGTTCGTCCCGCCGCGGCGGTTCTGGGGCATAGGCTGGCAGAGACGATTGCCAACCTGGAACAGACAATGCCGGCCGGAACGATCTCCTCCAGTACGATCACGGTTGTCCCGGTTCCCCTTCATACGCGCAAGCAAGCGCAGCGCGGATTCAACCATGCCGAGATGATCGCGAGGAGCGCGCTGAAACAACTGGCGCGTCCAAAAAGATTCGATCTTTGCACGGGAGTACTGCAGCGTCACCGCGAGACCGGAAGCCAGATTGGCCTGACCCGCCATCAACGGCGCGAGAACCTGCGTGGCGCTTTTGCGGTGAGCGATCCAACGCGGATATTGAACCGCGACATCTTATTGATCGATGATGTCTATACCACGGGAACTACGGCTTCGGAGTGCGCGCGGGTTCTTCGCCGCGCCGGAGCAGCGAGGGTGTGGGTGGCGACCGTGGCTCGAACATTGAAGCTGAAGATTTCCGGGGTCCTCGTTGTGCCGGAGAATCTGACGGAAGAAATAAGTGAAGATCGCCGGCGCATGGCGGCTCACGGGTAGAAATCATGTCGTTGCGATTGCACAATTTCGGTGGCAGCATGCGGACGCACCTCCCGGCCGCGATGCTTACGTCCGGCATGCATCAGGAGAGTGACGGCCACGCGTTGCATTTGCCGGTGCTGGTGCTGAACGCCTCCTACGAGCCGATCAACGTTTGTGCCGCGCGCCGTGCGATTGTGCTGGTGCTGAAGGGCGTTGCCATGACCGAAGAAGAAAATGGACACTTCCTGCACGCCGCCCGGGTCGCCATGCGCGTGCCCTCGGTCATCCGTCTGCTGGAGTATCGCCGAATTCCGCACCAGTCGCGGGCCCTGTCGCGGAAAAACATCTTGCTGCGCGACCGCAACACCTGCCAGTATTGCAGCACCGCGTTTCCCTCCGGTGAACTTACCCTGGACCACGTGATTCCGCGCTCCCGCGGCGGCCTCTCGACGTGGGAGAACCTCGTCGCCTGCTGCCATCCCTGCAACCGCCGCAAGGGTAACCAGCTTCCTCACGAAGCCAACATGAAACCTTCGCGCGAGCCGCGCTCCTTCAATCTCCACACCAGTCGCCACATCATGCGCCTGATGGGGCACTCGGATGACAAGTGGAGGAAGTATTTGTTCTATTAGCGGGCCCAGACAATCCTGGGGATTCGGCCGATACTGACGCGAGCCTCAACACTATCGCGAGAGATTGCAACTCATTCGCACAGAACGCGAATGAGTGGGGTACGCTCAACTCGGAGATCTGTCTCTTATTTTTTCTGAAACAGCAGTGGCGCGAAGTGTGCCAGATTATCCCTCCACACCATCCAGTTATGCATGCCGGGAGTTTCAATGGCAGTCACGGGAATGTCTTTCGTTTTGAGCCAAGCGATAAATTGTCGATTCGGCGCGATGAGATCATCTTCCGTACCGCAAGCGATCCAGAGCAGGTTCAAACCGATACGGTTTCCACTTAGCGCCACGACCGCATCTTTCTCGCGGTGTCCAAGCGCTGAACTGAATCCTCCAACCCAACCGAATTGCCCGGGGTGAGTCATACCAATCATCAGACTCTCCAGGCCTCCCATCGAGAGTCCGGTAATCGCCCGGCCATTCCGGTCTTTCGAAACGTGATACGCGGATTCAACCTGCGGCAGTATTTCTGTCATCAGAGCCTGGGCGAACAGAGCAACATTGTGGGTTACCGCCGCGTCATCGTCCCACACTGCGTCGCCACCGGTCACAAACTTCATATCGCCGTAGGCAAGTGGCATTACCGCGAGCAGCGGCTTCACTTTACCTTCTGCAATCAGATTATCGAGAATTAAATTTGCGTGCCCGACTTCGGTCCAGCCATTCGCCAGATCGCTCCACCCGTGCAACAGATACAGCACCGGATACGGATCGGCCCTCTTCGGATCATCGTTCGGATCATAGCCCGGAGGCGTATAGACGTAGTACTCGCTCTGCCCGTCGACCAGGCCGTTTACCACCTTGGATGTGTAGAAGTGATGATGCACCACGCCATGCGGTACATTACGAGCCTCCCAAAGCTGGGGAGTGTTCCCCGGTACGGTCACCGTGTTCCCGAAATAGAGCAGGTTCGGCTTGACGATCGGATTCTTCGGGTCGAGTCGCGGCTGTCCATCGACTTCAAATGCATATCCATAAATCTCCGGCGCGAGCGGAGGCGTGACCGAGCTCCATATTCCGTCGCGGCCTTTCGCCATATTGAGCGGCTTGGCCGCACCATCGAGGTGGAGCAAAACTCTGCGAGCGGCAGGATCTTTGTATCGAAAGGTGATGCTTCCGTCGGGATGCACTTCGTTGGACTTGAAAGAATCAGACGCTTGTCCGTGCGCCACGGCGGAAAGCAAGAGCCGCATGGACAGCGCGATAGCAAGAACTACCTTTGTTGCACGCAGCGCGTGTCGACGTTCCATGCCCGCTAGTCTATCGATTTGTTATCGCCGCCACCAGGCAACTTCCGCCTGAGGACCTGCTTACTGCGGCTTCGGCGGCTCCGGCGGATTCTGCTCTCCAGCTTTCGGTTCGGCCTTCTTCACTTCCTGGCCTTCATAGGTGATCCTGGATTTCGATCCGAAGCGCCGGTAGTTCGTGTACTTGATGATCTCGCGGATCTTTATGTCCCCAATGGTGAACTTCAGGGTGTCCTCAGCGCGCGTGTAAGTGGGGAACCAGTACTGGCCGTCAATCTGTTCGCGCCAGGTGGTGAACTTGGGGAACAGGTTCTCGTTGCCCTTCTTCTTCCGGATATCGGGTACGGTCTTGCCGTAAGTTTCCACGATCTGGAAGTCGTGGTCGTCTACCCAGATTCGTCCCTGGAAATAGCGCTTCTTGCCGACGATCTGTTTGGGCGCAACATCGAAAACATAGGTGTTCAATTCATCCTGTTTTTGCTGGCCGACGTACAGGATGTCGTACTCTCCGATTTCATCCGCAGTTAGAACGAATGGGAGGCGGTTTTCGATGTCGTCAAAGTCTTCCTGGGTCATCGAGAGGCGCTGCAGCGTGGGCTGTGGCGCGAAGACCACATTCTTGATCTTGCGTCCCTTGTCGTCGAAGGTCACATCGAACACTTCCTGGTAGTAGCCGTCCGGGGTGTCGCCGTCGAGCGTCATGACCTTGACGTCCTGGCGGAAGGTGTACTGATCGCGCGCCTCCTTGAACGCCTTTTCCTTGATGGAGAAGCGCTTGATGATTTCCTCGACGGTGATTCCTTTGGGCGTAGATTTGTCGAGAGCGCCCTCCTGGGCGCGCGCCACCGCAGGCAACACAATGATAGGCAAGAGGACGCTGAAAAGTGCGGTCAGAGAAAGAATGAAGGGGAACGTCAGCTGCGCAGGTCTGGACTGGAGTTTCATAACGCTTATTCTAACGAAAAGGGAGGACAAAAAAGTTAACGGCAGCCTCCACCCCCAGAGCCGCCGTGCAAACGGCCCTTAGGAGGGGTGGAAGACTGCAGTTCTGCCTATTTCATTGGATGCATCGACCGCATGAAAGTTAGCTGGATTTACTTTTCTTTACCTTCGCCCCTTTACCCCTCGTGCTCCGACGGTGCGGCACCGGGCTCCTCGCCCGTCTTCGGCAGCCGGGTGGCCGGGCGGGGACCCGGCTCTCCACCGGAAAACGCCGGTACGAATCTAACGTGCGCTCCGCATGGCCTTTGCCATCCCCCATTCGACCAGTCCTGGAAATAACTGATACAGCTTTATGACTGGAATCATGGTCCAGGGTACGACGACTTCACGCTTTCTTTTGCGATAACCGCGATAGGCCGCTTGAGCCACTCGCTCAGCGGTGACGCCTTGTACCGATTGCGGGCGCACGTTGAATTGGCGGTTGGCAACCACGTGCTCTCCGAAACCGGTGCGCACGTAGCCCGGACAGACCGTAAGTACGTTGATGTTGTCGCGTTTCAACTCAAGCCGCGCACCTTTTCCGATAGCGTTCATGGCGAACTTGCTGCCACAATAGATGGCCATAAACGGCACCGGAAGGTGTCCGGCAACGCTTGAAATGTTGATGATGTCCCCGCCGCCCGCTTCGCGCAGGGCGGGCACCACCGACTGAGTGCAGGCGATCGTGCCGAAGAAATTGGTTTCGAACAATTCGCGGCATGCGGACATCTCCATATCGGCGACCGAGTCGCGAATACCCACGCCCGCGTTATTGACCCACACATCCACGCGATCGAAGTGGTGCAGCGTTAGTGCCAGCGCACGGTCGATATCTTCACGATTGCGGACATCACATGCCATGGCGAGCGTGCGGTCGGTATGGCCGACGCGGTGGCGGGCGGCCTCGGCGCGACTGGCATCGCGCGACAGCAATACCACGCTCGCTCCCTCGTCGGCAAAAACTTTGGCAATCGCCTCCCCAATTCCCATGGAGGCCCCGGTGACGACCACGACTTTCCCATCCATCTCCATGGCGACCCTTGTATCGCGCGGAGAGCCACAAGTCAATGTCAGTAAGTTCCCAGTTCTCGGTTCTCAGTTCTCAGTGAGAGCCAGACGATGTGAGGTTTTTTCTGAGAACTGAGAACTGAGAACTGGGAACTTCTTATAGCGTAAAATCGTCAACACTGGAGGCGCCGTGAGTTCGCTGTTGCCCATCTTCCCGCTCGAACTGGTGCTGTTGCCGGGTGTTCCGCTGCCGCTGCACATTTTCGAGCCGCGGTATAAGGAGATGATTGCGGAATGCCTGGAACAGAAAAAACCGTTCGGCGTTGTGCGAGCGTCTTCCGATGGAGTTGCCGACATCGGCTGCACCGCTGAGATCATGTCGGTCACGAAGAAGTATGACGATGGGCGCATGGACATCCTGACGCGCGGGGTCGAGCGCTTCGAGGTGATCCAGGTCAACGAAGATCGATCGTTCTTGCAAGCCGAAATTTCGGTGGTGCAGGATGAAAATGACGACGAAGACGAACCAGCCAAGCCCGCGGCCCACATGGTGACTCAGGCAGTGCGGTTGCACGCCGAGATTGCGAAGCTGGCCGGGGAAGAGCCCTCCGGACCCGACGAACATGCCGGCAATCTTTCCTTCTTACTCGCCGGATCGCTTCCGCTCGATCTCGACTTTAAGCAGAATCTGCTCTCGACTCTATCGGAAGCAAAGCGTCTGGAAGCAGTAATCGGCTATCTCGAGGCGATTCTGCCCGGCCTGCGCCGCGCTTCAAAGGCGCGCTGGAACTAATTTCCGACTGGAGCTGATTCCTGTCGAGACGCGGATTGCCGCATTCTCGCGAAGGGAACAGAGAGCGTTACCACGGGGGGCACGGGGGACACAGAGAAGATCAGCAGAGCAAATCCAAAGAAAATGCGCTACGGTTTCCTCTGTGTACCTCTGTGCCCCCTGTGGTAAGGACCTGCGTCGGCGTCCTTCAACCCTGGTCTTCCGGACGCTAGGCCACAGAGTTCCGTCCCGCAGCAGAGTATCTTTTCCGCCGCTCGCCTCATCTGACAAAGCAGCAACCGATGCGGCGGTATAATCCGCATAAGGCTTGTTCCTGCGGAGGTTTCCCACCATGAGTTTCGCCCGGACTCTCGGCGAATTGCGCCAAAGTCCTTTTACTGCACAGCGTCTCGGCGCGCGGGGAGTGAAAGATGAGCTGCGCGAAAATCTGATGTCGCGGCTGCGCGAGGGCGGCCCGATATTTTCGGGCATCGTCGGATACGACGATACGGTAGTGCCTCAGATCGTGAACGCGATTCTGTCGCGGCATAATTTTATTCTCCTCGGATTGCGCGGGCAGGCGAAGAGCCGAATTCTAAGGGCGCTGACCGCACTCCTTGATCCCCAAATGCCGTATATCGGGGGCTGCGAGATCCACGATAATCCTTATGCCCCGATTTGCCGCCGCTGCCGCGAGTTGGTCGCGAAAGAAGGAGACGCCACACCGATTTCCTGGCTGACGCCCGAACACCGCTACGTGGAGAAGCTCGCGACGCCTGATGTCACGATTGCGGACCTGATCGGCGATATCGATCCCATCAAAGCGGCCCGTGGAGGGCACGAGCTATCCAGCGAATTCACCGTACATTACGGCCTGCTGCCACGCGCGAATCGCGGAATTTTTGCCATCAATGAGTTGCCCGATCTCGCAGGCAAAATTCAGGTCGGGCTCTTCAATATCATGCAGGAAGGTGACGTGCAGATTAAGGGATATCCCATCCGCATGCCGCTGGATGTCGCGATCGTGTTCAGCGCGAATCCTGAAGACTACACCGCTCGCGGGAAGATCATTACGCCGCTGAAGGATCGCATTGGGTCGGAGATCCGTACCCACTATCCGGCGACGGTGGAAGAAGGCATCGCGATTACCGCGCAGGAAGCGTGGATTAAGAGGGACGGTGCGCAACTACATATCCCGAAGTATGTGCAGGAAGTGATCGAGCGCATCGCCTTCGCAGCTCGCGACGACAAGAAGATCGACAAGCGGTCGGGCGTGAGCCAGCGACTACCGATCTCGGCGATCGAGAATGTGGTTTCGAACGCCGAGCGGCGCGCTCTGACGCACCAGGAAAAATTTATCGTGCCGCGGATCAGCGACATCTACGCGGCGTTGCCGGCGATTACAGGCAAACTCGAACTGGAGTATGAAGGCGAGATGAAGGGCGCGGATTACGTGAGCCGCGAGCTGATCCGGACGGCGGTCGCGAAGGCTTTCGATACTTATCTTCGCGGGGTCAACATGAATCAGGTGGTGCAGTGGTTCGACCTGGGCGGCGAAATTCAACTCAGCGACAACGCCGCGGCACAAGATGTGCTCGCAGGACTGAACCAGATTCAAGGACTCATGGAAAAACTCGGCAAGCTGAACGTGAACACGAAAGACGGCGCCGAGAAGCAGGTCTCGGCGGCGGAGTTCGTGCTCGAAGGCCTGCACGCGCATAAAAAGATCGGACGCAACGAAGAACGCGTATTCACGGCGGGCGAGAAGCCGGTAAAAATCTCCGAGAAGCCTGTGTTCGAGCGCGACGATTCGGAGTTTGGGCGGAAGAGAGGGTTTAACTAGAGGTCTCAGGTGACAGGTCTCAGGTGTCAGGAAAACCCTCTCGCTGAGACCCGACATTTGGCTTGTGGTTTTCCTGAGACCTGAGACCTAGCACCTGAGACCTGCTTTCATGAAACGCATCCGCTACTCAAAATACGTTCCCGATCCCGCCGGCGAGATGAGCATGGAAGACCTGCTCAGCGCCCTCTCAGACTACTTTCTGCAGAGCGGATTCAACGATAATTTCTGGTACGAGCTGCCGGAGGGCGAGCAGACGCTCGATGAGTTGAAACGCGCCCTCGAGCAAGCACTTCTCGACGGCGAAATGTTTGACGAAGAAATGCGCGACCGGCTCCAGCAGATGCAGATGGATGGTGAACTCGAGGAGTTGATCGAGAAGCTGATCGAGCGCATGCAGCAGGAAGATTACATCTCCATTGACCAACCGCACGATCCCGCAAAGCAGTCGAGCATGGGCGGGCAGGTGGGCGACGCGCAGCAGCAGGCGAAATTCGAGATCACCGACAAGAGCCTGGACTTTCTCGGATTCAAAGCCCTGCGTGATCTGCTAGGGTCGCTGGGCAAGTCGAGTTTTGGACGTCACGACACGCGCGATATGGCGACCGGCATCGAAGCGAGTGGCGCGTCGAAACAGTATGAATTTGGCGACACGTTGAACCTTGACATCACGGCGACTCTTTCTTCGGCTATCCAGCGCGAAGGGCTCGGGCTGCCTTTGAACCTCGAATACCGCGACCTGCAGGTGCATCAATGCGAGTACCAGTCGTCGTGCGCGACGGTACTGATGCTCGACTGCTCGCATTCGATGATTCTGTATGGCGAAGACCGCTTCACTCCGGCAAAGAAAGTTGCGATGGCCCTCTCACAGCTGATTCGGACGCAATATCCGGGAGACTCGCTGTCCCTCGTACTGTTCCACGATTCGGCGGAAGAAGTTCCGTTGTCGCAACTGGCGCGGGTGAAGGTCGGTCCCTACTACACCAACACGCGCGAGGGTCTGCGCCTGGCGCAACGCATTCTGCAACGCCAGCGCAAGGATATGAAGCAGATCGTCATGATCACCGACGGCAAGCCATCCGCGCTCACACTCGAAGACGGACGCATCTACAAAAATGCGTTCGGCCTCGATCCGCTGGTAGTCAGCCAAACGCTTGAAGAGGTTTCGAAGTGTAAACGGGCGGGTGTCTTGATCAATACCTTCATGCTGGCTTCGGATTACGGACTCGTGCAGTTTGTCCAGAAGGTAACGCAGATGTGCCGCGGCAAGGCCTACTTCACGACGCCTTATACTCTTGGCCAGTATTTGCTGATGGATTACATGTCGCGAAAGACGAAGACGATTCACTAGCGGCCGCGGACGTCGAAGGTCAGATTACAGAGCTCCTTTGTGCACTGTCCGAGGCACAGCTAAGTTATAAGATTGCTGCAAGATTTCCCGTTCGGAGGCGCTATGAAACGAATTGCTGTATTCATGCTCCTGGTCGCCTTCAGTGTTGTGTGCACGAGACCGGCTGAGGCCCAGCGCACCACTACCGCGGAAAATATGCGGCGGTCCCGGAAGGAAGCTAAGGAGCAGCAAAAAGTGTTAAAGAAGTTGTCGAGAAAACAGCGGAAAGCAATGAAGAAATACGACAAGGCGCAACGGAAGGCGGCTAAGCAAGCGAATCATAAATAGCATTTCGCGTTTATGCTGGCCTCAAATCCCGGGTTGGCCCAAGCCGTTTGGAAGGCAGAGTCTCAGATGGAAGAAATGACCCGAGGCGGCGCCGACTTCAGCGGTTTGCCAGGACTGGCACCTGCCGAGCCTTGAGCAGGTGCTCATCGGCTGTTACCAGCGTCAGATCGAACACGCGCGCCGTGGCCACCAGAAAACGGTCGGCGGGGTCGCGATGGGGAAGTTGCAC